>JGI24022J15233_10003399_pt1 | contig 15755 bp, 8 predicted proteins | sample Ectturendosymbi2_FD_15233 | JGI IMG/M metagenome (IMG submission 15233)
TAATTCGCTTGTGGTGACTAACACAGTGACTTGTAACTTATGGGCACCATCTAGCGGTGACCATTTATGTACATGTGGCGCCATCTGCCTGCCGCCACACCGGTCAAAGCATTTGCGCCGCGATGAACGATTTTCATTAGCGCAAATTGATGAACGTTACCATGAACTTAAGAGAAATATGCTTATAAAGTGTGCGCATTGGGTTTTTTACTGGCCAAAATACGCTTGCATAAATCTTGCTGATGTCTGGACTTGTTAATCTCCTGGTGCAATGGCACATGTTTAGATTGATAACATTTTGTATCTCCACTCGCCTATATAAATATTAGTAGGCTTACCATACGACCCGTTTTAGCCGGGACAGTCCCGGTTTTAAGGACTTTGTCCCGGCGTCCCGGTCAGTCAACAAAATGTCCCGGTTAGGCATTCGGTCAGGCAGGTTAGTCCCACACCAGTGGCGTCGAGAGGCTAAATGCCGCCCAGGGCCGGCCAATAAAGTGCCGCCCTTTCCACACCTCAAATTTGCTCACAATAATTTAAAATGTATAAAGATAAACGTTAAACCTAGACACCCAGGTTGACTAAAAAAAGCAGATCTGGGTGGAAAGCCCCCCCAGTGGATCTCTGGTCACATGCTAAAAAACGCCTACTACCGCAACGTGAAGTGAACGTTTGAAGATTTATTGACGTGTTTACCGTTACGCCGTAAAGACCAACAGTAGAACAAATCACTGGCAAGATTCGAAACCTGCCTCTGCAGACAAAGGATTGGATTTGAGCGAACTGCAATCTCATCACTGTTTGACACCAGGGAAGAACAGTGAACCTGGCTCTTGCGCAGTGTGTGTGTCATACCGGCAAATAAACTGTCATCGCAACAATTAAATGAATTAAGCGGAACTTAGCTGCTAACTTCAGGCGTTCTAGAAACTTTTGGTTCTTTTTCCCAATTTCCAGGGAGGGACAAATGCCCGTCCCCCCCCCTGCGGACGTCCATGCCTCAAGTGCGAACAAAGAAGCGAAAAGTTGTCCGAGTCTCGTACCACGTTACGCAACAATAACAAGGCACTTGAACGTTGTGAAAATAACTTTGCATGNCACTTTTGACGAGAGAAAAAATGAATTACGTTTCTGATGCTGGAACTCTGTTTAAAAGAACATGCTATATTTTGAACAGTATCGTACTTCCTTGGCGCCGAAGTGTTTTAACAGCTCCGAACGATGTTCATTCTGAAAAATCTTCTGTAGGCTATTATTCTGAACTTTTTTACAACATATGAAAGCGAAGAATCATCTACATGATTGCATTATTGCAAACTTTGCAATAGGCTTTTCTTGAATCAGCAGATAGGTAGTAGTTAGCACCGAAATTTCCAATTCTGAATCTTGCAAGCATGCATGTCGAAGCTTTTGACAATACTGTATTGCTTTGGCTTACCAAGGAGTTTTTTTACCAGACATCACTACTTACCGCCACCGGCGTAACTGAACCAGTTGGTCATATCATATTTGTCGGGGGATAAAAACATATTCTACCAATGTAATCTTTTCACTTAACGCACTCACTAAGTACGTGACAGAAGCAAATCATTTAAAGCTTCACCAAGTCATCTAATTACTTATTATTATGACGTAATTATCTGCTTGAAGCAGCTTGGTTGCGTCATATTAAAATTCCAAATGATTGAAGGCAGCTGCTTGTGTCTGGTTTTGCCCAATTTAAAGCGTTTTGAAGAAGATAATTTACACCTGCAAAAAGTATTGAAACAATTTTTGCCAGGAATTTGTTGCCTGCTAAACCTGCCAAACGTTTTTCGAAATTCTGCTAGAAAATCAGCTCACTACTAGATTGAAAATTTTACAGCTAACAGTGAGAAAATCCTGCTAGATTTGGCAGCAAATCAGCTGAAATAGCAACTCTGCTATCTCGCTTCAAGAACGTCATTTTCCGACACCGTTACGTTAATACAGGAAAACAGCAGTTCTACTAAAACTGAGCAAAGCTAGCTTTTCCGGGTTCTTCATTTCAACCGCCAAAATTGTAATATTGATAAGCCCATCTAATGACCGGTCTACAGCTTGCGGCACGCATTGAAAATATCCCACTGAACATTGAAAATAGCATGATGCATGCCAAGAATATATTTGCTGCCAGTGCCTAGATGTCAGGTGATGTAATGATGTGCCGTTGGAGTATTGCTAAGGATGGAATGATCGGAGAAAAAAGATTAAGCTAGATTTGACTACTCACCGTGATTTCATGCAGGGCCTTCTGTATTAGATTTTGAGTGGAGGGGCAATATAAACCTCAAATTACCGGATCGGTGATGTTTGCTAGTCTGCCGTCTAATGTCATCTCTTTGCTTTGTTCAAAGTTTTTTGTCTGGGTAGAGGGAAGTGGCTTTGGGTGGATAAGAAGGTGGAAGGATTGGAGGAAAATTGCCTCCAACTATGTTAAAAAAGCCCTAATTTCAAAACAAACATTAGGGCACTTTAACAAACTGGCTTTGACCGATACTTTTGAGGAAACATTCAATCAATTTGATCACTCCACAGCCACATTTCCTATTGTTAAGGCTAACCTAGCAGTCTAGGGCTTCTAAACTATCGAACTACTTCCAAAAACTAATTTTCAATCAACGAACTGCCGCCCCTCAGAAGGTTCCGCACTGGGCTCGGAGCCTCCAGAGCACCCTTCCTTCCTACGCCACTGGTCCTACACTTGATACATCAGCTCCCATTGAGTGAATTTGTTCTATCTTGAATAACATGCGGTCTGATAAAAGAAGCCGAATGCTGGAGCAGAATGTGAAAGCCCTTATCACCAGTAAAATTAAAACTGACTTTTCCTCATGTGATCTTTACGAGAAATAAAATCGAACAAAGACTTCTTGAAGAAAGTATTGTCCACAGAAATGCATGATTGGCCGAATATGTAAATTTACAAACGCTTAAACATTATTTTGTTTCTTAGTAAAATGCATTGTTTTAGTCTTTCTTGGTGCCTCAATTACAGGAATCCAAAATGGCTACATGCTCAGTAAGATATGAACCACATTTATCTGATAAGGCTCGTTCTTCTGAAGCGTCCCGGTTTTAAGTTACAAAAATATGGTATGCCTAAATATTAACAAATATAGACTAAGGCCTACGTGGACGCAACAGTTAACATCCATGATCCACTAACTGCATTACTCTGTTTTGGTACAACTTAGCAATGATTGCTAAATAGACCTACACAATTTTAACTCCATCTGGCTGTCTGAACAGCAGGCTGTGCAAATGTGTAACTTTGGCCGTAAGCACCAAAAGTATATTTCTGCTATGCAGTACAAAATAAGAGCTGACTACCTGGGCTAGACATAGTAAAATTTTTTTTACAGCAATCACTACACAAAGCACGTTGATCAAGTGGCTTCTGGGCGTATACAACTAGGCATGTAGGCAGGGCCGGATAAATGAACGCGAGGCCCATTAGGGCAAAGTCGTGACCGCGAGGTCCTCGAAACGCTTAGCGCAAGTGCGCAGTTGCTCATGTGCGATCCTTGGCCTGCACAGGCAGGTTGCGAAACTTGCTATTGGATTGTTGTACTCTTGGTCTTTACTGCGTAACAATAACACCGCAATAAATCCTCAAACGTCTATGACAAGTTACGGTAGTAGCCTAGTAGGCGTTTTGCCGCATGTGATCAGGGCTCTCATTGAGGGTTTTTTTCCACTCAGATCTGTTTTTCTTCGGTCGACCTACGTGTCTAGGTTTAATTATGAAAAATTGCGGTAAATCTGGGTTTTTTGAAGTGATAAATTAATCAGCAACTTCAATCAATGTGTTCAATCAACTTTATATTACTGTAGTGTTTGCATGCTCACATCAGGTGAGAAAGTACGCATATCGGATGGAACAGAACGTCTTCAAGCTGTTTCATATTCTCAAATAAGATCATTGTCAGGGTTATATACAGTGGTGTGTTTAAGGGAAGGCAAGCGATGCACTTGCTCGGGCCCCCTTTTTAAGGGCCCCCCTCAACGTAGTTCGCGCGTAAATATTCCTCATCTTTGGTGAAAATTTATTATTCGCTCATATAATATTTTCCGAACCACATCATGATTCAGTACTCTGCCTTCAAAGGGGCCCGCAATGTGTAAGTAGACAACTCTGCTTTCAAAGAGGTCCCCAACAATGACTGTAATGTGCAGGTACTCTGCTTTGCAAGGGCGCCCAACAGTAACTGCAATGTGTAAGTACTCTGCTTTCGAAAGGACCACAATAGCAACTATAATGTGTAAGTCCTACGCTTTTAAAGAGGCCCACAATAGCAACTGTAATGTGTAAAGTACCTTGCTTTCAAACGGGCCCAACCGGAACTATAATTCATAATAGGCTACTTTGCTTTCAAAGGGGCCCTCAACAGCAGTTGTACAGTAATGTGTAAATACCTTGCTTTCAAATGTCCCCAAAGTAACTGTAATATATAAGCACTTTTCTTTCAAAAGGCCCTCAACTTCACTGATTTATAGTGCTTCATATTTAAATTTTGAGGGGTCGAAACTTTCTTTAGGGGGATAAGTGGTGACGGGACTGAAGTTTGGGCCCCTGTGACAACGTGGACCCCAATTTGGGGTATGGAGTGCGGCTGATACGGCTCTGATTTCACCGCCTCCACCGCCTATCTCAAATTCAATCTTCGGCGGCATATCGACACCAACAACGGGACCAACGGAAAACGACCCACAGCGACAAGAAAGACTTGTGAATTTAAACTTCTTCCCATCATCGTCAGAGGAGGAGGGGGACGAGGAAAGTGAAAACATCCCAGAAAGAAACATCGGAAAAAGTAAATTAGCTCAGAAACGGTTACACCCGTCGTCAACATCATCGGACAATATTGAACAATGTAAAAAAGTCGCTCGAACATTCATGAATGCGCTTTTGGAAATAATTTCGAAGAACCAGTAAATCCAGGAGAATGTAAAATATGTGTATGTTCGACAACTCGTATGATATGTGTGTGTGACAAACTGACAACCAGATTGCAATAAGTGACAAAGGCAACGCAGTATGCAAAACAAACGCTTCTCATTTCTCTTGTTTCACAATTGCTGTTGGGGGCCCTTTTGAAAGCGGAGTACTTACACATTGCAGTTGCTACTGACCCCTTTGAAAGCAGAATAGTCTAGCTACAGTACATTACGGTTGCTACTGGGGACCTTTTTGAAAGCAGAGTGGGCAAACTTACGGTTGCTACTGCGGGACCCTTTGAAAGCGAGAACTGTCAAATTACTGTTGCTGTTTGGGGACCCTTTGAAAGTAGAGTACTTACGCATTGCAGTGGCAGTTGGGTGCTCCTTCAAAAGTAAAGCACCTGCATATTATAGTTGCTGTTGGGGCCCCCTTTGAGAGCAGAGCAGGCCTACCAACATCTTACAGTTGCTGTTGGGGGGCCCTTTGAAAGTAGAGTACCAACATCTTACAGTTGCTGTTAAGAGATCCTTTGGAAGCAGAGTGCTTACTTATGATCTGGTTCTGAGTAGGCAATATTAAATTAGTTGATAATACGTTTTTCACCAGAACGGAGCAACTTTTATGTGCGAAACACCTCAAGGGATCGCCGTTTCGCTCGCCTCCCCTTAAACACACCACTGGTGATAACTAATTGGTAACGAACTAACATTGCTTTACATAGCAGTACTTTTTCTGGAGGGTATAAAAATGCAGTGTAAACAAATGTGGGCTTTTCTTGAGGTTTTCATCTGTGGAAACAAATTTTACGTTTTCAGCACTGTAACCAGTTTTATTTTCTCCTATGCTTTGAAGGTTAAATTGTGCTTTACGTTGCGAATCATCACTGCTGATTATAAGTGCAAAAGACAAGAAATCGGAAGTTTTCAGCTATTTTAAAAATCAAAGGTGAATTTCTTGCTCGAAGCCATACTATTTCTTCGAACAAAGAGCTTTTAAACACATCTTGGCTTTTGCGTGAATGCAAATGTGTGCACTGTGCCGTTAAAAAGAACACAATCGAGAGGTAATCGACTGTGTGTTTTGCACTCTTTGCATGGTTTGCCCGGGGAGAGCTGTTAGCTGGAATCGCCAAGACTGCAACAGACAAAGCATTCAACTAGTGCAAAACACTTGATCCATTGGGACTTGACTGCGTCTAAATGTTCGGACACAAATGTAGTTTTCCAAACAGCCGTTTTCTTGATTCCGGTCCTAAGAAATAACAAAAGCTCACCAGACATTAGTAGCAAAACCAGCGACTGCCTTTCCAGAATTTGTTTATACTTACGTTTTATTTGAGTTACGTTTATGCTTGTACTGTTCTCTGATTCGTCTGAACCTGTGAGCTGCGACTGTTGTTTTTTCGCTGATTTTCTCATGGTAAGAGCGCTGATTGGAAAAATCTATCAGATTAACCTATTCAAATAAGTTTGGTACATTCTTTCAGTTTTGTGTGCTTGATATACAGCATTTCATTTTCCATTCAACTTGAGGCACACCAAGGCAATTGAAAGTATTAATGTGTAAAAACGAACAGAAGCCGGAGCTGGAGCCAGAGCCACGCTATGAAAAAAGAGTGCTCCGGAGCTACACTCATGAAAACCAAGAGCTCCGGAGCTGGACCCGGAGCCATGGTCATGATCTCTGCTCGTGGCCCCCGGTGAACCGCTCCGTGGCCTCCAAGGGAGACCGAAGGCTTCGTTTGAGAAACGTGATCTGTTTACAGCATTTGAATTTTTGTAATTGCACTTTTTGGATGACCCCTGCCTTGGCTCCCCGGGATCGTCGCTCCCTCTGTACGCCACTGAGGCAGTGGCATAATTTTGGCTCAGTTTGGACATAGCTATGCTAGACGACGTCAGGGTAGATACCGCATTTTTTGTTTTTGAACATGATATACAAAATTACTTTTTTGCGACATTTACTTGTTAGACTGAGTTTTTAGACGGTCATTTCAAAATCTGTGAGACAGTTTAAGCCAGTTTGTTGTTTTTAATGCTGTTTCGGTTTGCAGAATAGCATAGCTAGTTAGTCGAGATCTATCAGAAAACGAGTTGACGAATCAACCGGAAGACCTGGCTGCGAACAAACGTTGGTCGCGAAATACGTAACAATAGATAGGATTAATAAAACAAATTGTGAATGAGTTTATGGATTGTGTTAAAATGGAACCATTGCTACTTGGTTGTGCTATAAAGAGCACTGTTTTTGGAAAGGTAAGTTTAGCCTTCAGCAATTTGGCAAAATTGTCAGTATCTAGGACAGTGGTTCCCAACCGGGGCTTCCCGGACCCCGAGGGGCCGAAACTGACCGTGAGAGTCAGGGCCTCCTAGAGAAATTTTGCGAGGGGTTACAAAGATAGATGCCGCCCCCTTGTTTGTGGGATCCTCGTTGAAACTTGTATAGCTTGTTTGAATCGTAATTAGAATAGAGATACTGTAAAACAGCTGCCATGTTATGGTTTACAAATAGATCAGTTATACTGGCAACTGGCTGACACTAGCAACACAATGCAAATTATTAGCTTCGTATGTTTCAGTAAGCATTTGCCCTCGCGTGATCTATATTTCATGCAAATTTTTTTTTTTCATGCAAATCTATTCATGCAAATATTTCATGCAAATCTAAGCAGGCCTAAGTCAAATGCATTTTTGGTTCACTTGTATTTGGTAAGAGGCAGGGAGGTCCTATCGGCAAAGATTGGTAAGCCCAGAGAGCTACAAAACAAAAAATTATCGACTTTTTGCAATACCCAAAAATTAACCTCTGCAGGCTATAAACATCTGTGAGTATCAAAGCATTAAATTTTTCAAATGTTTGGGGTCAAATAAAAAGGGAATAAAACCAGTCTCAACACGAGTCTCTCAACACGTTTGAAAAACCTTTGGATTTTTATGCCATCCCAAAAAGGACTGGTCTTTGAAATTGTGGAAAGTTACACATGTCCTCTAAAAAACCTGAATATGTTTGACCCATACAGTCTCTACACGAAGTGTGAAAACAGTTGGGAATTTGCGAAAAAGAAGCCACAATCGGTTGTCACCACGGCTCTGCTGTAAAGTTAGGATATCACTTCACTTGTCGTCGCAACTTAACACAACGGTTGGTTGATTTAGCCATTCTAGTGCAACCGGTTGAAGCTTGTTTTTTTAATCCATTAGTGTTTAAATAACAAAATCCAATCAACGGGCAAAAAAATTGAAATGAATTTCATTTTAGTCACATGCGCTTTATCGAGAAAGCAGATTGCAAGATATCTGTAAGTAATGGCTGTATCAATGCCCTTAGCCATTACAGAATAAATAGCATCTTGTTCCGTTAGTATTTTGCCGCTGACTCTTCTCGTTACAGCTGAGTGATTTCAAATTAACTGCAGGATAGGATGGAAATTAACATCAGATAAAAGTTGAAACACCTTGAGATTAGGTTCAGGCTGAACTCTAATTACTTCATAAGAGTGATTTTTTTCCGAAAAATGATCAGTGTATCACTATCACTGTGATCGTGTTCTCAGATTTTAAAAATAAAGAAACCGTGCTTGTAGAAAATTCCACATATTTTATGAAAATCTGAATTTTATTTTGATTAATTACTGAAATTTTTAATTACTCAGAACTCGAACGTACTGTTCATGTTGGCCTTGCATTTGTACCTTGCATTTGTCGACTGATAGCGGTCCTGGCGATAACCAATCATTCGGGATGCAGTTTTTTCTAAATGGTAATAGTTAGGGTGGCAGTTGTTTTCCACCGTTCCTGGGTAGCGGAAGAATGTTTCTAGGAGGCAAAGATGGAATCACGTGCGTCCAGGACACGGCATTTCGGATCCACCAAAAAAGTCATTGCTAGAAGCGCCAAAATGGCCTCATCCTCTGACGCAACTGACACTCGTGGCGCCAGTGCCTAACATGAAGTTCGATGACAACAGTCATGACATTTTTTCCACTCTCTCTCGCACGCAGGCAAAAACGAGAAATACATTAACGAAAACATTCCCGCGCGTCCGCACATACTGTATGTCATGCTCACAGGGGCACGTAATGCGGCAGAAAACATTTACTGGTTTCTTACAAAGTATGGCAAATATCTCTGACTGGCAGTGATCACCAAACTTGTGTTTCCAACCCGGGGTTTTCCCGAATCTGAACCCGGGTTTTTTTGCACATGTGGTTATTCACATTTTATAATATTTAGCAGCAGCCAGTAGCCGGTGCATTGATTGGGTTACGGATGGAGATTGTCGTAAAGATCGAATGGTCATTTCACCGTCTTCTTGTGCAGCGTTTCGCGCCAATTTCAATCAATGAAGCGGATTGCTGACTGCTGCTGAATGTAGCAATTTCAAAGTAATGTTGAGTTTTTTGTTGTTCAAAATCGTATATTTCTCATAACTCGAAAAAACTCGGATTTTCAATTTTTGTCCCAAATTGGAAACAATACACCGATCGTCGCTCGCTTTTTAAAAATAGTGGAAGGACCATTATCCACAGTTAATGTGCTGATTTTTCGTTGCATTATGTCAAAACTCTTTCATGCCGTTTGTCTTTCTCTTCCATTAATACGATGCTGCCAACTGCAAAATAGAGTTTCTTACGAAAAGCGTGACTCTGAAATTAGTATTGTGCAAACATTAACAACATTTCGAAACGGACCAAATCAAACCTAAGTACTAGAAAGTTAACTGCAAAGCATTCGCTTTGCAACGCAGGAGTAGTTTGATATCTTTGTTCAAATCCTCAACGCTTATCCTTTTTCTGCCCGGGAAATAAGAACTTCGTGATTTATTTGTTATAAAAGCGATCACTTCCACAGCAGTTTCTCAAAACCACGTGCACGTGACTGACAGTGACGCCGATGTCACATTCCCTGATGATGTGATCCCCGGAGAGAAGTCGGAAAGGCACGCGTCACGATTTCCTGGAGCAGAACAATTCTCCTTTGCTGCCCAGAAGTTACAGTAGCTTTGACGCAAAATTCTAAAAACATGTCTGAGAGCTTTACTATCGTGAAGAAATTCAACGACATTTACGATTTGTTTCAAAAAGTTCAGGATTGCGGCATTCACTATGTATGTGCCGGTTGGTACATGAACGATACACACTCCTTGTTATTGTTTGGTAGCGTCAAAATTGTTGGCGTAAACCGTAAAACATTCCCAGACAAATGTCCCAGAAAAATGTACCTGGACCAACTCAGGGCTTGGCTGAATTTAAATACTGCAGGAGCCTTGTGGCTTCCCCATGATAGAAAAAGTTGGAAGACTGCCTGCACTTTGGGTCTTATGCCTGGTTCAGGCAATGGGCCTTCATGATGATGATGAAACCGTAAAAATTGTATGCAGCCGTAAAGTTGTGTTTGTTGTCTTGCCCATAGAATTAACAAATCGTGCTAGTTTCTCAGTGGAACAAAAAACTTTTTCAAATACGTATGTGCATTAGCATTGTTTGGTTCGATAAGTGTGAAAAATCGAAAGTAGATTTCATGTAAAATTCTGCAGGCATCGCGAAATCGACTGACAATTCTGTTGCATTCACAGTTGATGGTAATTACGGTGAACATCTGATTCACTTCGAGGATGGAACTGGTTAATGTTGTGGACTGTCCGTAATCGCTTCATGCATTTGTAGGAACAAACAATTGCGAGGTTCTGCCGAAACTCTAAAAATAGAAAGTTATAGAAGCAGGAGTCATCGAAACTATGGAAGAGAAAAAGTGCCGATCGTCTGTTCGGTGTCGGCGCTCAACTTCGTCCTGCTTCGACACAACTTCGGCGACAAACTGACTAGCGCAAGGTTCGCGCTGAAAAAAGCTTTACTGGATTTTTTTACGACGATGCTTCAAAAGTTAATGCTTTGCTTCCTGTTGATAGGTTCATAGGCTTTTTATATTTTTATATTTTTCTGGAAAAGTTGCGTTGACTCTTAAAGGGACGAATTGCTGCAGAACAGTTACGACGCGAACATACTCGATGAATGACATGCCCGGCTCCCAACTATCTCTTTCCTCTGCGCGTAGTGTTAGGCACAAGGAAAAGAAAAGAACTGAGTGCATTAATAATGCTTTTTCGGAGCTGCGACGGTGCATCCCAAACGTACCGTCGGACACGAAACTTTCGAAAATAAAGACACTTCGTCTGGCGTCGTCTTACATCGCGCATCTTTCAGACATTTTGGAAAACTACGACCCTCAAGACCGGAGAGATGGAAGGGAGTTTCACGCCGAGTTGCAAGTGTTAAAAGCCCGCGGAAGACAGAAGAATTTTCGATTGGTAAGTGTGCTGTAGTGGCTCAACCATTTTTCTTATTTGAAAAAGGTGTAAGTTTGTAATTGCAACCAACGCTTTTGTTATTTTACATTTTTGAGCTTGTTACGGTGTCGCCTCAGCCATTGTACACTTTGACAAATAACAGCTTCTTGCACTAAAAATACTTTAATTCGGGACCTTTGCAAATTATCGTCCATACACTGGACGTTGATGTAATTTGTGATTAAAGTGACGCTTCATAAACTGTCGCTGCAGTCCTCCGTAACGTGGAAGACCAAAACTTTTAAAGCAGTGCATATTGCAATTTCATTATTTTTAAGAAAACTTTTAATTCTTGAGGACGTTTTACGATGATATGCGGAAAACCGTTCACTCCTTTTGAGCGTGAGACTCATTTGGCTTTCAGTTAATTTTTCCCCTGAAATCAAAATAGTTTTAAGAAATATTTAATTTAAACGATTTGCATGATAATACTGAGAAAACGGTCACAAGATGGCGTAGCACATCATTGCTAAATGCTCGATTAACTAAATATTATAATTAATGGTAAATATTTACTGCAAAACCGCGCCTGCAAGAGTGGAAGAGGCCTTTGTATGCCTTTGTATGTATCAGTAACAGAATAAACAAAACTTCTCTTAAATTTCTCTTGCATTTTCTTGTTGCTTAACTTTCGACGAACTCCTTTCACTTCAATCACAGTTCACGGGATGTTTCTGCAACGAGTTGTTGCGGTTCCGTTGCATGACAGGAAACACAAACTAAAGAAAAGATCTACTTGGCCAAAATGTGAAATTGGTTCTAAAAAATGATGGAAAGTTTCGCTGATATAAAATTCATAAAGGGACGGAAGCATAGTCGTAACTTTGGTTCCCTTCTGAAAAATATCAAGTTTTCTAAAAAGTAATCAACTGTTTACCCTCCGTAAAATCTTTGTCATACAGAAATCTTACTACTCTCGCCGCAACCAAAAAGCAAAAGTTTGTAGCTGCCAGCAACTGAAGTTTAGCGCTAAATTCCCAGAAGTGTATTTAAGACATAGCATGACTGCCCGTCAGGTCAGAGTTTGGAGCTTGCAGAGGAAAATGTTCTTAAATTGTTTGCTTCAACTTCATTGTATTAAAGGTACCCAGAAGCTGCTCTAGCAACTGACTCTGACATTATTGACTGACAAACGAGGTGTTTGTCAGGTATTCCAGAAAAATACAAATTTGAAAATTCTTACAGCGGTTGCTTGCTCTCCGCGTTTTTACCGAGCGTTACCGCCATTTTGAAAAAACGAAGCAAGTTGGGTCCATGCCCCCCCCCAAACACCACTTTTTATTGTGAAAACGAAGCCCACGCCTTATTTGTCTCAGATGTAGGTAAACTCAAAAACCAAAGTTTTTTGTCAAAACTAAACCTAAAATAAAGGCTACGTCATTTTACTCACGCAACTGAAGCAGAGAAATATCCAAAATGTTTTTTATCACCTTTCAAGATGTCCAGTTGTCCTAATAATTTGTTCAAGAACGTTGTCGAACGAACAGTAAAATATGGTTCACTTTCTATCGAAAGTACTGAGTACAGGGTAGGCATTATCAGTTCTTATTCAAATAAAATCAAAATATAGCTAAATCATATTTAGTGTTTTATTATAGCTGGTGTCAAGGGCGTCGAAAATTTTTTTTCAAGGAGGGAGCGACCAATAACAATATGTTTGCATTGTTCATAAACAGTGAAAGTGAGAGAACATTGGAACACAGGGAACGAAAACACAATCTAATGTTTGATCGCATGAGCTCATACATCTACACCAGAGGTTCCCAACCTTTTCAGGATCTCGTGCCACTTGGGCACCTCGTATTTTCAACGCGTACCACTTCTTCTAGAACAACTAATTTGATCGAATCTTAGTTTATTCAGAAGAATAATATATATTAAAATAACAAAAAAAGGCCACAACCAAATTGAATGAGATTTTGTTTTTGTTTACCATCCACCAATTGGTCGATGCGTGGCGCAAATTTGCTAACCGCGCATTGAAAGTCATAATGTTACGAAACAATAGGAATAGCAAGCTACAGGAAGATTTATTTATTTAGAAACAAAGCCCGATACGTAAACTAGAAAGCTGTGAATCCAGGTTTGTGTGAAAAAAATGAAAGTTACTCGCGTTTCACCTGGAAGACCTTCGTGGTACGCGTACCACAGGTTGGGAACTCCTGATCTACACAAACAGCTGTTTTTTTGTCATTTCTACTTCTTGTTCGAAGGCAAAATTTGCTCTTATCGTATCGAAATCGACATTTAATGACAGGTTTATTGTTTTTGACTCAGGAGGAAAAACATTTTTGAATGAGACATACTATTTGATTGTTTTTCGTGAACTATAATATTTTCTAACCTTTAGAAAAATCTTTATCAGCGTTTGCAGAGCGAATGCATGAAGAAAAATTAAGTGCATTGATTACGTAGATATCTACGTGTTTTTTCAAATAGCTACTCAGGGGACGTTTGAGGCTAGGGGATTCCAATAGTTCGTTATTTGATCACAGGCAATATATACACGACATGGGGTGCAGGTGGTGTGATGATATTCCCAAAGCTTGAGAATTAGCGATTAGACCAATCGGGCAAAATTTCAATGTCTGGGCATTTATTTTTGAAACAAGAGTAAATTGAAACAACTTTATTCAAAGTTGTGTAAAATTAGAAATATTTGGGTATATTAGAACATATTCACCCAATTTGGCTAAAATTAGAACAGCTCAACTCAAGTTTGGGTAAAAATAGAAAGCATCATAGTTTATACCATACCGTATTAATTTGGCAGTACTACGCAATGTTTAACTTTCCCCCTATTCCGACAAACACCACCTTTTCCTAAATATTAAATTGTTTTGTTTCAGGCATAACATAAATAAAGTGCGTTAGTGGCCACAATGAACAATAGTAGAAAAGATCTTACACGACCAAAGTTTACTGTTTATTCAGCAATAAAAATTTGCCTGTGATTAAAAACAAGACCATTCCCGAAAATGTTGGAATAACTTCTGTTAAATATCAAAGCAGAAGAAATTGTGTTTTTCTATTCTCCGAAGAAGCAAAAATCTTTTACCTGTTGTTGTTCTGTTAGTGATATCTGGCAATCAGTAGTTTGGCATGCAGAGAGCTGTATTTTTCTATTATTGTAAGTTTAAGTCACAACACTCACAACACTTTGCGTGCGGACGCCATTTGGGGACATAAGACAAGTTTGAGCAAACATTTTGTTGCATCTCCAAACAAATGCACTCCAGTAGACCTACAGTACGTCGCGTGCACATTTTACCTCTAAAAAATTACTGTCAAACAGAGGTTTGCTCACTCAGGTAAACATTCAAGCTGTCAGTTGCGAAGTTGAGGAAATGAGTTTACAACGAAAATCGAAACTTTTCAACCTGTCACTGACAAACTTGCAGCCTAAAACCAAGCTGCACAGAAAGGGCTTCTGTAACAAGCGTTATCTCTAAACAAGAGTCTGGTGTCACACATTGATCTACAACGCTTTGTGTTATTTGTAGTTTCTGTTTACAAGTGAAATTCCTTTCTATCAACACATGCCTCCAAGAAGGAATTTAATAGGTTTCAGATATACGAAACCGTGGAACAATAACAAATGTTCAACCAGGATTTATTGTGTTTGGCCGCGCTGCGCTGCTGCGAAAATGAAAACAAAACTCATGTAGGCACCATTCAAAGTCGTGCTGCAAGTTCTTAGCTCTATCGTGCTAAAAGTCAAGGAAATCTTTTTGAAATCCGTTTCATAAATCTTGCACTTCCATTAGTCAGGATAATGCACGACGATATTTTACAATAAAGTGGAGGTAATAAAACCGATTTTTTACGACAGCAAGTGTATTGCAAAAATTATAATGTGGCTAATTATATTGACAACCTAAACCCGATTTTGTGAGAAAGTGTTGTTGACTTTTGATGTTGTAACAGTTAAATTTTGTCGCTAGTTAATTTAGTCCAACTGCGTTAGCAGCTGGTGAACACTAAAAAAGGTTTAACATTTGCATCGCTACCTAATGAATCTAAACCATTAAATATCTTATCTTTTTGTAGAAATATTGCTAAAAACGTCTGTTTGCTTCTGTTTCAACTATGCAGCCTTAAATGTTCAGAAAGAAAGCAACATGGAAATTTCGTTCGCATCAACGTCATAAGAAATATAAAATATTGCTCAAGCGCACAAGTCACACCGGGGGTAATTCAGTGGCGTAGCCAGCCCACAACTTCGGCGGGTGCTAAAATGTTTGCATTTAGGTGAGCAACAATGTTTTGCTTGGAATAACGCTTCTCAAAGCACAAAATGGCTAGATATGCTGAAAATGTTGGGGTAATAACCCTCTGGTCCCCCCTGGCTACGCTTATGAAGGTTATGTACCACCAACCAATCGCTAGTGTGAAAACCGAACCACCATGAATGTACCACCAACCAATCGCTAGTGTGAAAACCGAA
>JGI24022J15233_10003408_pt1 | contig 15746 bp, 10 predicted proteins | sample Ectturendosymbi2_FD_15233 | JGI IMG/M metagenome (IMG submission 15233)
CCGCGGGCCGCATGCGGCCCAGTTTAGGTTTTCGCTGTAGTAAATGTATCCTATATACTGACAACCTGTCCTTATTTTGATAATCCTGAATTTGAAATTTTTGATGTAGTTGATATTCAGTGGCACTTTATCACGTCTGTTACCATTGCAATGAGGTTTCGAACGCTTTCAGTACATTAGCTTGAGCTAAAATAATTTGATAAGATCAAAGCAAGCCATTCAATGTGCAGCCCTGGTCTAGATAGTGACATACGTTTTGGCTCAGTAAGACATTTGGGTTGGACATAGGTGGTCTAGATCAAAGCCATTGTGACCAGCCATGTCTTTAGTCCAGATTACAAACTAAACTAGCCCAATTTACACGGACCACCCCCAAGTGAATATACACTGAATACACTGCATTGAAAATTTTTTAACCTTTCAGCATTTTTGAACAACTTGCACTTGCCCTGAAAAACAGAGTTTTCCCTGAAGTTTTTCACTGTATTGACTATATACTTTTTGTCATTCAGGATTTTTGAGCAACTTGCGCTTGCCATGAAAAACAGATTTGATCTGAAATTCTTCACTGTATTGAAATATTTTTATCATTCAGGATTTTTGAGCAACTTATGTTTGCCCTGAAATTTTTCACTGTATCGAATATACATTTTACATTCAGGATTTTTCAGCAGCTTGTGCTTGCCCTGAAAAACAGTGTGCCTTGAATTCACTTACTGAATGCATATTTTTTATCATTCATGAATTTTGAGCAACTTGCGCTTGTCCTGAAAACAGAGTTTGCCCTGAAATTTTTCACTGGATTGAAATATTTTTTATCACTCAGGAATTTGAGCAACTTGCGCTTGCCCTGAAATTTTGCAAGCCGGAGGGGCAGCAGCCCCCCCGCTAGTCGCCTCGTACGCCTATGGACCTATGGTATAAAGGATGAAAACGCTATATTTTATATTGCTTGGAAAATGACAATTTCAAAACGTCATGAATAAGCCTTGTGTCCACTGAATGGTTTGTGCTGGTTTGGTTCAAAAATTAGGGGTTACTATTACTATCAAAAAGGAGTTTACGTACAGTTAATCAGATCGACAGGTAGACGATATTTTCGAGGGAGGCAACACGGTCCCGCATGAAAATCTTTATATCTGAAAAACAAACCTACTAAAAATGCTATAAATCGCGGAAATTTAACGAAGAGAACTTCTGAAATACACGAAAGAGCTATAAATTTTAAGAAAAGTTCCCAATGCCATTTGTTCTTTAGACGAATGTAGGAAAGGCTTTAATTTCTGTTGAAGATCTAAGGCAATTGTGGAACCGAAGTCGGCACAACAAAAGATAGATTTTGAGGGGGCACTACACACAAGAGGGTTTCACGCTTTTCACACAAACGGCCAAGTAGGTCACACTTGCGTGGGACCCCAAAAACTAAGATGGCCTCGGGCCCCACGTTTCCTAAATCCGTCCCTGCTAATAGACACTCATTTCCTTTACATGTTGACTTTTTGCCTTCTCATTATACGTCACAATCCCCATTGTTTTTTGTAATTAGTAAATTGCGTGTAGTGTGTTCGAAAACATTGACCTGAGGAAGCCTACTCGAATAGCTGGGCGAAGGTCGGAAAATAAATAAAAAAAGTAATCACCAGAAGAAAGACTTGGTTAATTTGGAAAAATATACTTTACTTCAAGTCAAAGTCCAAGTGGGAAGATTACATTTTTTTGACGATTTTTTTTTTTTCAACAGCTCCCACCGCCCACATTGTGCCTTCTACTCTAATAGTCCACGCTTGTTCGAATGCAAGCTTCCACTGTGAAATTACTGGAAGACCACCCCCTTTGATCAGTTGGTACTGGAATGGACTGTTCATAGACTGTTCTGGAAAAAAACAATGTTTGGTGAGAACAAATGTTGCAGGTGTAAGTTTTTCAAAAGATAATTGTGCATTTTGCAACTGTGCTGTGCGTTGGTGCTTGTTGGCGTCAAATGACGCATGTGTATCATCCAAAGCTATTTCTTATGTCAAGGTGGAGGATGGATGGTTGTTTGTTCAGATCAGATCAGTGGAGGGCAAACTTTTCAGAAAGCGGCCACAAACTTCTTTTTTGCGAAACCGAAGGCCAAAGGAGTTTTGAAAGAAACTTATGCAAGTCATTGCAGAAGACTACTGTCATTACCGAACACTACCGCTACACTGGATAAACAAAGGGAAAACCTGCCACGCCAAGCTCCCTTCTTACTACTTGATATTGATTAAAGTATCGAAAAGATTAGGCAGGCCGGATGAAATGGCTTGGCAGGCAAGATTTGGCCCGCGGGCCGTAGTTTGCCAACCACTGGTTTAGACACTGTTAATTATTTTTTGCATGTTAAAGCAACACTGCTGAGCCGCGGGCATGTGTGCAATCTAATGCTTACGACCTTACGGCTCAGCAAAGTCTTACACTGTCAGTGTTGATCCTTTGCAGGGTCCCGCCTCACCAAACAAGCAAACATGCTGGTGTGGCAGGGGCGTGGCAGTGGAAGGTACTGCTTTGATGATCTTCAATGTGACGCCTAAACATGTTGGCGAATATGACTGTAGAGCTCTCAACTCCGTCGGGCAAAGCACCTCCAATGCTGCTTTCCTCACTGTTGCTAATGGAACTGTTGGTATGCACGTTTATCTTCAAGCCTTTCAAGTGATTCGTTTATCTAGATTTTCGATCTTTGCATGCTGTTTAAAGTTTTGATATGATCGCGTATAAGCTTTTTGTAAATTGGTTGTAAATTTTGCCAAAATTACCATCGCGCATCAAATTAAATAACGAATCATGGCAGTATTTGCCAAATTTTGTTTTTTTATTACCACGGAGTACATCAGTGCTACTTTGCTGCTCAAAGCAATGAAGGCCGCTTAGAGCAAGCTTAGCGTTGCAGATAAACCGTCGTGCAATTCCCAGTTTGATTGAGCGAAACGAAATTGATCTTCGTGTTAAAGCAGATGTTGCGATTTTGCAACAGTATATGGTAAACCATCAAGCAAGCTTTGCTTAGTTTATGTGTCTTCTTAAACACAACCTAAACAGGACACAAAGACAACCGAGATTTGACTTCATAAAAACAACCTCAACATGACGTGCATAGAAGTAAACCGAATGTTGCTGAATACTGAAGGTGCAGCAGCAACGGTAATAGTGAAGCAGCCTGCTGTACACACGGTAGTCTGATCTCTTCAGCTAGTGGTTCGGGCTGNGTTGCTGTGTTTGGCGTGGAGTCGGCATTTACCCCAAACCACTAACAACTGAAGAGACCACGCTAGCATCCAAACGCAAGTGGGTCAGGCCAGTGGTTCTTAACCAGGGGGCTTCAATACATTTCCAGAGAGCGCGAGCCCTCACGCGCCCTACAACGTGGAAAGTTTGATCATGAAATTTATCAATAAATGCGTTTGGTTTTACAGCTTATTTGAAGTCGGGGTGTCTTGAAACAAAGGACAATTACTTAAGGGAGGCGTGGTAGAAGAAAGGTTAAGAACCACTGCTTTAAGGTTTTGTTGTAGGAGCACATTTCCTGTCTCCTCAAGCAATTGACCTACCGCACTGCGTTGACCAAACCGGAGCAGGGCCGTTTAATGGCTCTCGCCTATTACCGTTCGCAACAACTTCTTCGGATCCAGTTTTAGATTTGAGTTGCTTTCCTCGAATATGTTGATATAAACAATGAACAAGCATTGAGATGGAACGCTTTACCAACATCAAGCCCAGGATATAGCATCGGGAGGTCTCGCAACACAAGGATAACAACATGAGGTTCACAATTAAAGTGGAAACGAACCGCCTGTCGCGAAAGTAAAGCCAGCTTGTTAGCATGCCGCCGCTACATTGCTGGGGTGCGTTGGTGGGATCGAACTTGAAACTGGGAAGTGCATTTACAAATTCCCGAGGAAATACAACATTCGTTTGTCTAGAAATGCCAATACTGCACTTCTGCATCCAGTATAGTAGCGTTGTTGGTGCCAGTAAAAGTTTACTCATGGAACTGTAACTGTGCAATACCATGATACTGGCTTCCGGCGAAGTTTGCGTGCACATTTTTTGCCAGTAGATTGCTTTATTTTCTTAAACTCTAGAATCGAAATGCTTGCTTTCGAAAGACCGAGTTACATGTTGAACGACGGTATAAGACCAGCTTTACCAACAAAGCAGTGAGCTTTTCGTGTCCAATAAAGTTTCTCGACAGTTTGATTGATACCAAATAAAAATAGTGTCTTCATTTGTGTAAGCAGAAAAACAAGTTACAGCATTAAAAAATATCCCCAGAATATAAACCGTTAATTAGCTTCCGCCAGAATAGAAACCTTGGCCTATGAAGACAACTTAGCCACAGTTTTGCAGGGAGTGTCGACTGAACCATGGGTTTCTTGTTTCATACAGGTTTTCTTCGAAAGCTGTTCTGTGCTTCGCTTGAATACACTTGCTGTGTCAACATTCAACTGTTTTTAACTTTTTGTGGCTCATAATTCGATTGCAGACATGTGGTGCGTGGTTATCGACTTTCAGCTCTGTACCGCTGTATTTAGGCATGGCTTGGCTTTGCTTCTAATCTGATTTTCGTTTCTTTCTTCCCTCTTTCCACTACTCTCCTTTAGAATCAAGGTTTGTACCCAGTTGTTATTGATTTGTGATTACAACTAATTAACACGTGGCGCACAGAGGTAAAGATCTGCTGTTCGACATCGAAGGTTGCACGGGCGCGTTTTCTTCACCCTCTCTTTATGTTTCCACTTAAACTGTCAGTTTTGTGAATGATGTGGTTAAGTTGATATACGAAGCCAAGCATTTCGAAAAATTGTGTAGTCTGTGTAAACTTCTTCTCTGAGTTGCTGACTCTTTGCAATTTCTGTGTACTTTAAAAATAAAGTCAAAGAAATTTTGGACGATTTTCTAACAGTTTGTTGCTGATTTCTGAAACACCTAGTTTTGTGAGTTTGTGGTTCTCAATCCATCAAGAAATTCTTATCGAATAATCTTCATAATTGCGGTCGACGCTGTTATATAAAAAACATCAAGAGATAGATAGATAGATAGATTTATTTGGCGATACTGAATTAATTTTGCTAGGTATACTCGATAAAACAGAAAAAACGCCGTTGAAATAAATGGCTGAGCGGGAAGGTGCGTTTTTTTGCTTTTCGTTTCCTTGTAGGTCAAAATACCACTTTGTTTTTTTGAGATAATTGAACCATTTTACGTCGGTAGCGAACGAGCTGTGGAATGTGTGAGGGACTCTTTCTACTCTGGCGCAGCTAGTGGCCAGCAGCACACCTCCACTTGAGGTCGTAGTTCATGAGACCAGAACCGTAAACGCGAACGTTCGATCAATTTATATTTGCTTTGTGCATTTTCTTTTTACTTTACTGGTCGTAACAAGAGTTGCTTTTGGGATAACTGTATGAAGAGCATGGTGCTTTGCAGGTTTGATGGAAGAGGGAACGTCACACGCAAATGTGAGTACCACGTTGGTCGGTTGGTATGAGAAAAGATGATCGAGCTGGTGGACTTTGAGTTCATGAAATAACTTACTGGCTTGTGCTCTTCTACAAAAAGCATAAAGTTGTAGGTCTTCTCAGCTGAAGAAATGAAAAGTAAATGTCCTTTAAACTACAGATGTTTAGGATATCTGAAGAAAACAACTTTGAGCGACAACTAATCGATTTCTTGTTTCTGTGGAATACAGTCAACGTCTTTTTTGCGTTATGCATTATACAGCAGCTAAGAGTTCAACTGTAGAGTCTTCTGTGATCTGATTGGCCGAACATCTGCCAAATGACGTACCTTGTTCGCTACTGCATTTGCTTTTAAAATATCACGCGAGTGGTCAAGTTCCAAATACTTTTTGGAAATAGAAAAACTAGTTAAGTAGTATCTCAAAAGACAAACTTGAAATCAGCGTTTCAGTGTCGTTTCTTGTCCATAGTTTCAAAGCCTCTAAACATTGTTTTACTCAAAAGCCCGACAAACTGTGCGAGCGAAGCACTATTTATTATGCTCGGTTGTTTACCACTGCTGAGAAGTTGGTGAAGATTTCCGCTCATTTATTTGCCGCACATTTTAGTTAAAAACTTATCACTGTTTTCTGCACACCATACTTATGGGATTGCAACTGAGGCTGTGGGTTTTTCACTTTTGATACACACTGTTCACGTTTTTGTAAGACACGCCCGTTGCAAAAAAATAAATTACAACTGCAGCTCGTTTGTCTCATGCAGCTAAAGTTGTGTTTTTGCTACTTTATGTTGTGGCATTGCATTGGGTCTGCTAAAAAGTTGGATTTAGTCTCTACAACCACATTTTGAATCATTTTTTCCGGCCTCAGTATATGAACCAACTCACGTAACACTTCTTTAATGATCCACACTAATATGTAACCAGTGACTTCCCGGTTGTAACTGGCGATCATCGATTAAGGTCAGGCAGGATCGTCGTGAGAGGCAGCAACATATTAAACATATCTTCCTGCAACCATAAAATCAAGTATCCGGTGCAATTAGTTTGCATCAAGGTGGCGGCATTCATGTCTGACTTATATTTTAACTTTTCAGACAGCACTAGTCCACCAGAGCTGGGACAGAACGTTGGATACATCTCCGCTGGAATTACCGCATTTGTAATATGTCTGATTTCTGCTGGAACGTGCCTGGTGTGGAGGGAACGGTGCCGCGGTAGAAAAAAGTAAATTACGTTTGAAAAGAATTCAATGCGTTTTTCGTGACCTACACTTTAAGTCCCGCGTGAGACAAAATTTTGGCGCAAGGTTTTTCCCCAACACTTTCAACCATAACTCGCCAGCCGATTGAGCTGGAGAGCTGTGGAAAGCCTCAATAAATCCGGTTGGGTTAGTATTTTCGATTAAAAAATTTGGTAAGTTTTGGATTTGAGGTTGTTTGGGGGGTGACATATTGAGTGGGAGTATAGGTTTAGGCGTTGTGGTTAGAAAGTTATGATCTTAAAACAACAAACAAAGAAAGTTAATCCCCTAGGGAAATTAATTATTTAAAGATTTTTTTGTTATAACTTGCCAACCACAAACGCTAGAAAGGCAATGAAGGGCTTAAAAGATGCAGATTTTAGCTTTGTTTGTTAGAAAACAAACAAAGAATTACCTCTAGGGGCTTGGAACCCAGGGTAAGGTAACCTTGGCCAAATAAGACTAAATCTATACCCCCACCTAATATGTCACCCCCCAAATCCAAAACTCATCAGCAAGTCTAACCGGGCCTTTTGAGGCTTTCAGTAGCTCTCTAGCTCAATCGGTTGACGAGTTATGGTTGAAAATATTGGGGAAAAATTCCTGCGCCAAGGTTTTTGCGCGCTCGGGACTGAAAGGGTTAAGGAAAAATCATCCGTTTCAAAGAAGTGCTGGATCACATCACCTTCGTATCTGTTTCATCATATATGTTGCCAGGGCGAGAGGAGCTTGTAATGTATCACATGTGCCCAACACCAGCGTTTTCACTTCATCTCCCATGTTTTCTTTTGAATATCCGTGGCAACAACTTACTATCTTGGGAAAGATTGGAGAAGGAAAATTCGGTGCGGTTTTTAAAGCTCGGTGAGTTCCCCCCTCACCCCTGCATTCAAATGTTATTGTTGTTGCCTGGTTATCAACCCGTTGCTATGATCGTGTCGTTTGTCTGATTCTCACCCGAACTTGTTTGTCTGACGTCATCGAGGTCTGACGCACTCGTGGTGGGCGGCGTGGTTAAGATAAAGTTAAAACAAGGGGTTCAAAGTTTCCGAGACGACGCAAATTCGTCAACACAAATTTGTGGGTTAAGTTTTAACGTATTCATCCGTCGTAGGTTGCTGTCCGATAATTGTGACCACGAACCGCCAAGACCATTGTCTTCGTTTTTTGAAACGCTATTTTTGGACGGTGCTTTCACTGGCATTATGATTAATTTTGACGACCTGATTGTTGTTGTTGTGACGGACATTGTGAGTTCAGCTGGAGTGGGATCTTTCCTGGAATCTCGTAAAAATCCAAACCCACTGAGTAAAATCGATGTGACGCAATGATTTCAATGTACAACATACCAGACTTCATGATGCATAAGCATTTTCGTTGTTTGTTCACATTTTCCTCTGTGAATAGAACACAACATGAACTTTTATAAACATGGCGACTTGTTTTCGCGCAATATTGGATCATCACCAACACACCTCTACTTCTAAGATTAGTAAAAAGTTATATAAGAAATGTTTTATTGAAGTGATGTGTTGTGCTTAGCGAAGCATAGCAATTAATGACGCGGAAAATTTTTATATACCAAGTGCTATTTCTTGCAGACTTTTGTTCCCGAACCTCTCCGTAAAAATTACTGCGTAATTTATTTCATTAAAAAACAACGTTTTGTGTCCTGGATAGTCCAGAGAAACAATTTTAACAAATGAATAGAACAACAAATTACTTTCTAATTTATGTAATTAATAAAAAATGGTTTGCACCCTGGCTAGTCCAGAAAAACATAGTTTTAATAAATGAATTGATGAATACATTACTTTCTGTTGCATTAACATCAGCGACTTCAGTTAAGACGCTGAACGCGTTGTTTACATTTGAAGTGCACCCGGCTTGCCAGGATCGGACACCGATGGTGTGATTGCGTTGAAATGCATTCGCTCCGTTGATGCAAGCAACTACAAGCAAATGGTGAACGAGGCAAGACTCGTCAACTCGTTCTCTCATCCAAATGTCGTTCGACTGCTTGCGGTCTGTTTCGTGGACTTGCATTCTGAAGGTACTTCATCATCGGAGCATGCAGAGCTTTGGCGGCACAATAGCTCGAAGCCATTTAATTGTTTGGTCTGTTTGTAGCTGCAGGAGTGTTTAGAGTTTAGGCAGACAGTTACAAGCAAGTTATTTTTAAGGTTTGACTTTGGTGACCGTGTCTCAACTATTTCATCAGAATACCGAGGTAGTCACATAGTTACCAGTTAGTCCGCGTGATTTTTGTCACTAGCTATTGAAACTTCCATCCGCATGTTTCTGTCGACCGCTATTTGTTTTTTATCGATTTTTTCAAAATTTTGGTGCTTTTTGCTGTTTAACGGTGTGGTTTGCCGCAAAGTTTCTGAAAATAGTTAACAAAACTATGGTCAAGTTTCTAAGGAGAAAAGGACGGATGTAAAGATTCTTCCGTTGAGTGTAGCGTCACGATTTAAACGTAGTTCTTTCTGCGGATGAGTGGCCGTGGGCATCAAAATAGTTTCAAGTTCGTAGTTGAAAAATGATGAAAAATAACGTTATTTTTAACGTTGTTCCTTTGGTGACAAATTTGCTTTTGTCACGGTAACAGAAAGTACTGGTGTTGATTTGAAACCGGAAACTGGGTTACCTCCTGGCTCTGCTTGAGCTACGAATCAAAGCTCATCATAGAGTCCTGGGATATAAAGTACATTTCTAAACTGCTTCTATGTATAATGAATGCTGATACGCAGCGTTGATATAACAACAATCAATAGATGAGTTGACGCAAGCTTTTATTGCGACGACAGCTTGGAAGGACGATGACGTCAAGCCTCCTTTTCTCCTGTTCGAATTTGTCGAAGGCAGTGATCTTGTTAGTTTCCTCCTCAACCTTGACACAAGGATGTTATTGGCGCGTAGCGTTCTTCAGAGGTTGGTTTTGTTAACCTCTGCAATTGCTTCTGAGAAAAAAGTGAAGCGCAGCTGTTGCTTCCGCAGCATAACAAAGATATGCATTGATGACTGGTCAGAACCGTCGCCAGAAAGTCTTCAATAGGGGGCTTCAACGTTTGTGCACGGGGGCTTGAACGCAAAAATTATATTTATTTTTAGTGTTTTATATTTCAATTTGAGGGGGCTTGGAGCTTTGTTTGGGGGGATAAGCCCACCAAATCCCCCCCGTGGCGATGGGACTGCGACTGGTGATTCGAATTGTAATGTAGATCAATGTGAAGCGTTTCAACATGGCTTGCTACTGTCCCGCTGTGCGGTTTTTACGTATTTGTTTACTACCTCATCGCAGCATCGATAATGACGTAGTATCACGTTGATCAAAACTTCGTGCGTTGCAGAACGAAAGCTCGTCATAGAGGACGTGACGTCACAATGGACCAGCAGTCACTGTTGGCAATGCAGCTGAGGCTGTGCGCTGATATCTCATGTGCCATGGATTACTTATCTGAGCAAAACTTCATCCACAGGTAGGGTTGAAATCGCTACAAAGAAATGAATAAAACCATGTCACGGCGGTTGGACGTGTTTTGGTCATTGCATTAGATCAGGGGGGCAAGACCTTACGCGCTCTACAGCATGGGAAGTTTGGTCAATAAATTTACCGTTAAATGCGTTTGTTTTTACAGCTTATTTAATGTCAGGGGGGACTTGAAACAAAGAACAATTACTTAAGGGAGGCGTGGTAGAAGAAAAGGTTAAGAAGCTCTGCATCAGACAGTGGAACCTTGCTGGTGAGACAATGATGCAATGGAAGACAACAAAGAAACATTCAAAAGATGCGCAGTGAACTGGCGCAGTGTTGGAGACACGAAGCTAGTAGAACTGTTGAAGAGCACGTGGCTTCGGTCGATATTGAGCTGCCGTTTACATCGTTCTTTCTTGTGTCCAGAGATCTCGCCGCTCGCAACTGCCTTTTATCTTCACGCGGATCGGTGAAAGTATCTGACTTCGGTCTTTCTCGCAAGTTGGTTGATGTTGATTACTACAGAAGTACTGGGGAGGAAGCCATGCCTCTGAGGTCAGTATCTCAGTTGTAGACTTTGTTTGAGTTTCAAATCATCGGAAACAGTTGCTTTTCAAAGTTCCAGAAACTGGGCAAGATTGCGTATGATTTTAGTCTTTCTCACTTGAATAACGTTAAAAATGGAATACTCATCAACTTTTGTGTGTATGACAAAAGATTGTAACGATTATATTCCTGTTTGCATCTTCCTGCTGTTTGTTCCTATGCTTGAATGTATTGGGTTAAAAATTAAATCAAAGAGAAAGTGTAAGTTGAAGCCGAATGAACATCAGAAGAACATAAGTTGTCGCGTTGAATGATCCACAACGGTTGGTTATGCTGCTGTTTGTGACTTGTATTAACAAGTTTGAATCGGTGTCAAGGTTGAAGTTGTTCACGAAGAAATACTTCGCTCATGGTGAAGCTGCTTGGATAACCACTGCGCATGCGCAGTAAGTGCTGACGTCACCATGAATGGATTGCTCATATTCGTGAATGCTTTATTCCAGTGGCTCTTACCTGGGGTTCAGTCGAACCCCAGGGGCAGGCCCGTAACCAGGAGGGTTTCGGAAGCCCCATGCGAAATTCTTCGACCCCCCTGGAAAAATGTGTTCGACATACTGTAGTTTGAAACTATTGGACACAGTTTAAAATATTTGGCCCCCTCTCAGAAAACTCTTCGCCCCCTGGTGTCCCAAGCTGGTCACGAGCCTGCTGAGGGGTTCGGCCGTGCGTGGGTCCGTTCCGTTCGCCAAAGAGTTATATTTTGTTTGTGTTTGAAACTCACGGATAAATTTATTACATCTGAGCATATATTAATTAAATTTTAATAAGATTATTGCTCTTACAACATTTTATGTTTATGTTTTTCCATGGCCAGGCACCAACCGCTGCGTCTTCGGTTGGACCGCATGTCTTGATTTTTGCAAAACTAGTCCATGTTTTATTGATTTTATTTTTTGAAACAAAACGATTTTCTTTGCAACTGCTGCATTGTTAAGCTTCTGGCGTCATTTGTGACATAACCGCCGTTCGTTTACGTCACCCACGCGTTGCGTTGCTGATTGCGTCATCCCCTGTGCGTAGGTGGATGGCTCCTGAGAGCCTGTTGTATGGACAGTATACTTCGAAGAGTGATGTCTGGTCCTTCGGAGTTACGATGTGGGAGATATTCACCAGTGGCATGCAACCTTATGATGGGACAAACAACGAAGACGTCATAAAAAATATTATGCAGGTAAATTAATTCGCGTTTTCGTATTAATTTATTTTGTTGCTGGAAGTGTCTGATCAGGTGAGTTTCATGTGTGTTTTCTTCTGGACAAAGGCATCGCTGAGCTGATCAGGTTTATGAAATGAATGTTAGATTGTGAGCCAGTGTTTCCTCTAAGGTGAGCAAATGCGGACTACGACCAGACAATTGCGCAGTGAAATCTCATTCTCGCGCTCTTGCAACATTCCAAATTTGATAATATCGCATAACCCTTTCATCGCTTGGAGCACTTCACTCGTGGTTTGTCTGCATAGTTGGGCAGTCGCATGCACTTAAGCGTAGAATTTTCTTAGAGGGAACAGTGTCTGCGGCTGTTTTGAAAAAGTTATTTTTTGAGATGACCTCTAGCAATCTAATTCTCTGTTTTGTGCATGCAAAAACCCTAAATCACTGCACTCAGTTTCTGCCGCTGGCTTTGTCTGCCATGTGGTCACGAGGTTCACGCAAACACACTTTTTCATACTTCGAACAATTGAGTGTAAGGTCTTCCACTATCATTATTAAATCACTCAGTCACTGACCCACCACCTCATTGATTAATCTCCGACTGAACACTACTCCTTCACTGACATGGAGCTTTGTGCGAAGTCAGTGCCATCTATTGATTGTTGCCATGACAACCAGGGCTGCGTGCTCGCGAAGCCAGAGGACGCTCCAGCTTGGGTGTACAACTTGATGAGATTATGTTGGAGAAGTCCTGCCGAGGAGAGGCCATGCTTCAGAACCATCTACTCCATTCTGCTGGCAGCGCTTGATGGAAACCAGGAATGAAAGAGGATTTATTTTTGTGTTGTGTTAATCTGCGGTGACGGTGTGTAGAACGTTAATCAATATAAAGAACGCTTTAACACGTGTGTTTTTGCTGGTCCAGGATTTAGTAATTAGTTGCTATTGCCTATTTCGATTGACTTCTCTCCGTGAGGCTATCTGTGATCCGTGGCCATCCCTGTTTGAATCGGTGTCAAACGTATTTCATCATCGTTGGCAGGGATGAGTTATGAATGCGAGGTTTCCATGGTTACCTGGTAGCGTCGTTGAAGTGTTTGAGGCATCGATACGTCTCTTGAGGCCGGTTTCTGTAGGTCTTGCGGTGATGATGGATGAGTGGCGTGCAGGGGGGGGCGAAACGGGGCGACGGCCCCGGGCATCCAAGGCAGGGGGGCATCCAAAGAATGAAATTAAAAAAATTCAAATGCTGTAACTAGATGATTTTTCTTATTGTAAAGCTGCTAACACATGCTGCATGGATTTAATTTTTCGAAACTGTTTTTCTTGCCAACACTAGTTTTCACGCATTCAAAAGCCAGTAATTGTCACATTCTTCAACACCATGGACCTACACTCCAGGTGTGCGGCGCGCATCCAATCAAACTGATAGTGACGTGGCTTGTTCCAGATCGTGCGATCAAGAGAAAATCACAAGAGGATTGAAAGACAGTGGCATACCTGACGGGTGGCAGGAGGGCGAGCCGTCCCCCCCGGCAAGCGAAATGTAAAAACTGGGCCTCCTTCAGCTTACATTTTGATATTTAGTATTCTTTTCGTTTTCAGTAGGCTGTTTTTTTGCGATTTTCTGGATGTTTCCGTTTTTTTTAAAGCTGGTATAGACATCCACGACATCCGGATTCACTATCATTAACTTTTTGCCTGAGTGATTGCTGGTGGATCTAAGCTTTCCTCTGTGGCTCAAGCCTCTAGTTACGGCACTGTTGAAAGATATTATGGATGTTTAAAATTGATTTTCTGTGCCAAATTTCAAAACTTATTTCAACTCCATTCATTTAGCTGACTTTTTGATGCATCACTAGTTTACCGTTTCTTTTTTTGATATGACAACCCTGGCTGTGCGCCGCTAATACAGCTGCACACTTGTTCTTGCAATATGTGCATCATTTCGAGCTATGTCATTAATTGGCAGTTCAGGCGGATCGATCATAACGGCTCACACAAGCCCGTATTTTTTCTTTGTACTTAGTAATTGCACATACAACAGCCACATAATAAAACACGAAAGTTTAATTGCGTACTTCACGCGCATTCTCAATTCTTATGTAGTTTAGAACATTTAAAACTGTCAACGCCATCCCAGCCGCATACCTTCTGATCCACTGCTATTCGACGCGACATTCGCGCAGTCTTGTATTTTTGCAGTTGTGAACTGCGCTGACGTAGCGTTGAGTGTGTTTCATTCCACTGCTTTAACGCGTTGCCGGATATTTTTGCAGTAATGAACTGCTCTGTCTTAGGATACCGCTGACAATTGTCAGCGTGGTTCAACTACTTTTTACCTACGGGCCATTTTACAAAGACGTGACAACTCGCGGGACTCTTCCAACAAAATGATGTATTGTTGCAACCTCTCCGGTGGAGTTGCGTTGATTGTGTGATTCACCACGAACGAGATGTGCGTGAAGAACAAAAATATGTATGCGTGGAGCGAGCAAGCAATAACAAGAGAGATTGCGACGTGGTAACTCTGCCGATATTAACGTGTGAACGATTGAACATAATGACCAGCGTACGCGAAGAGAGATTACGACGCATGATCTCTATTGTTACTTGCTGCCACGGTGCGAAGCTTTGCGCACATGCCACTCGGGATTTCCGATCGCATCAGTATGAATCAACAGACTCACAAGATATAAAATCGAAAAGAGAAAATAGGTGAGTTCGGTGGGCGTATCATTGAAATTATTACACAATATCAATAAACAATTTATTACAAATCTCTATCAGTTCGAGGCCTGTGGTTGAGGATTCTCTGACACTATCGTTCCTTAACAATACCATTATGTTAGTGTTAGCAAGTTACTATGGTACGGCGTTTCGTCTGCCATTCGATTTCTGTTTTCAGATTTGACTTACTTCATCGTAGAAAATGTGCTCTCACACACGTATGTGCTTCCAAACATCAAGCGAATTTCAATGCGAAATCTTTGTTTGGGAAACCTATCCTTGCTGACTACTTTCTAGAAGCTCTCTACAGTCCTAGTGTAACGCCGTTAATATTGTACGTTATTATTAACAGATGTGATGCTTGTTCTAATTAAAACTGACTACTGCAACACACAATACTGAGAATACTCGCGGGCCTGTAGTTGGGCCACGCTGATTTATGTTTATTGCAGTGACACATTGTACAACGAGTAAGGAGATTGCGTGTAGAATAATGGTTGTGTCAACAAACTTCGCCAAAACATTGGTTTGCAAACGTGAATGCGGCGTTATATTGTGTCGTCACAAACAGCGTATATCTAGTAACAATGACCACCATACGCCACTGCTCAATACTAGAATTTGGTAGGGGGGCACGCAATCAAGCAGTCACCCCGGGCATCACCAGACCTCTGCACACCACTGTGATGGATGTAGGTCGTGGCCTCCAGACTTCGATTGCTCAATCAGTATGCTTTGCCAAGTTGTGCAAACCGTTTCAGTTTAACGTCCCTAATAATAAAATGCTTCACCGTAGTCACACCTAAACGTATCTTTTACCCTTGTGTTAGGTTTTCAGACTAAGGTTCATGTCTCTAACTTATGATAATGAGAACAGTAACACCTTTTGCAAAGCTTTTCTTGTTGAAATGACTTTTTCCTGGAGCTGCAGATGTTAAGTGCACCGTTGAACAAAGGAGTCAAAGTTGACTCAGTCGACTACGAATCCCACGTGGCCATCGACTGGCTCTGATTCACTTTACTTGCTTGCAGGAAGTTCAAGCCTATAATTTGAG
>JGI24022J15233_10003409_pt1 | contig 15744 bp, 9 predicted proteins | sample Ectturendosymbi2_FD_15233 | JGI IMG/M metagenome (IMG submission 15233)
TGGATGCGTAGCTTCGGCTAACACGTAAGTGCAAGCTCCTTGGAAGTCGAAGTACCGCCCGTCAAATGTTTTGTAGTGTGGATCCCCATGAGCGTAGCATTCTGCAAAACCTACCAAAGCAAGAATTCTGTGAGCATTTTTTCCTGTGAAACAATAGAAGCATTTAATAAAACCGGAAACAAAACTCCCAAGACATTGATTAGGCTGTGTTCAAAAACCCATAAGCAAGAAGAAGAACAAATATGTATCAAGGCTACATGAGTTGATGTTACTCCTCACCTTCAATGTTATCTAAGTTAAGAAGAGGTCTAATTTTCCAAAGTGAACGCTGAATTTAAAAAATCTTGGCAGTTTCTTTGTTTTTGAATTTCACCTGGCTTTGGTCGAAAGGTGTTGAATAAAATTAATGCTGCAGCGACTCTTGCAGCAAGAGTGCAGATCGTGGTCAAGTAGGCGGATTTTGTAGTAGGTAAACTATGTTCAGCAAAAATTGCCACATTTGGCAGGTTTTCTTGGGTGCAATCAAAATCGGAAAAAGGATAGAGAATAAAATATAGTGTTGCAACCTCTGGGTTAGCGTGGCGTTGAATGTGCGATTCGCCATACACGGGATGAGCGCGTAGAATAACACCCATATATAGAGTATGTGGCGCAAACAAGCAATAATATAGTGATCCCGATGGCGTGATCGTGGTAAGTGACCTCTAACAATGCTTGAGAATCTGGTGAACAGTTGACTGTACTTCCAGATGGTGACAACGAGAGTGATCTCGTCGCATGATCTCTGTTGTTGCTTGCTGCCACAGTGTGAAGCTTTGCGCACATGCCGCTTCGGTTTTTCGATCGTAACAATAGAAATAACACTGTGATAAAAAACTGCAAGCCCTTCCTTGCACATAAGAAACGGTAATAAAAAATAATAAAATAAATGAATCGATTATTCGAATTACTTTAATTTAAAATTATATAGTCCAGGGCATGGCTTATCGTGGAAAGTTTTGCTTTGTATCTTGCCATTAACACAGCCCGCTGTTTTGTTGAAATGTATGGCTTAGTTTAGGTTTCAAATTTCTTTAACACTTGTTTCGAAACGTACGCCTAACATAAATCTTTCAGTGGAAAAAATTTCTAAACACCTAATGCTGCAGTTGCAGCTATAATGCTGCATCTCCCTGAGTCAACCAAAGAGAGTTGAACTGACCACCTTGGCACAACAGCGTAACGATTCCCCGCTCGGCTAAGCTAATTCCAGAGATGGCCGAAGTCACATTTTCAGAGTACGCTCCCGTTCCAAAATTCTCAAATCCGAATCCGAGGCCGGGTCCCAAAATTAAAAAAATTAAAAATCCGTCTCCTGTCCAGACACAGGCTACCATCGGAACAACCGAAATTCAGCAATATTTTTACATAAAAAATACCGTCTACAATAACCACGCAGTCTTCTGCTACTGCTAAAAATGAAAAGTGACACTGGATGCTGGTCAGATTTTTCAGAAATTTTTTGTCTGGATTCGGATCCCACAAAAAGCGCATAACCCTGTCGGAGTCGACTCCAGCGCTTCGGATTTGTGGCCACCTCTGGTCGATTCTGCTATTGCTGTTACGAACTCAGCATTATATGGGGAGTAATCATCTCTCCACATCAACTAAAATGCACTTACTGGACGGTGCGCATTCCAGTTGCTTTGTCGCTTGGGACACTTGACAGATTTCACCCGTTCCACAGCTTGCTGCTGCACAAGTCAACGCCCCATTCATGCACGTGCAACGCTCGGTGCAGCCACTTGTGAGAAAGGTCTCACCTCTCTGCAGGAAAATTTGACAATCCATAAGCCACGGCTTTTATACAAATGCTTGACTGAGTTAAAACATGAAACTTGCTAAAATGTGTGCGTTTTTCAAAGTTGTTTCTAAAGTTCTTGTTATTTTACCAAGACTGAGTGGCAAGCTAGTCTTCATGGGTTGCAAGCCTATAAACTCAAAGCTAGAAGATATATTTTCAAAATTAGACTTGATTTTTACTGCACCCTTCCCAAGTAAAAACGACCAAAAGATTCAAGTGAAAATTTAGATAAGGTGTTATTGTTGGAAAACATAGAAACGTTAATTAAATCAAAGCGATCAAAATTTACAAAGGTATGGTCAACAGTCATAGGTCCGCGCTTTCAAAGTGCAATGGATTTACAATTTTGAAAATATATCTTTGATACTAAAGCTTTTGAACGCAAGTGTGAATTGATTCACCCTTTCAAAAGCTTTGAGTTGGAGGTGTCTTTTAAGCTCAGGATATGAATATCATGCGCACACTGTGGGACATTTTTGCCACAATCTAGTTATTTTAAGTTTGTGGTCTAGACTGGAAGTTCACGCGAAGTACATTCATGGAGTGTCAATTTGACACACAATTTTGGTAAAATTTTTGATCAAAATCGATTCCACACCTATCACTTGAAAATATTCTAGTGTTTTCCTCAAACACGTTATCATAGATAGGTTCAAAAAGATAGACCTTACGAATTGAATTGTTAGATTTCCTAACTTGATTTAGATAAAGGGTGAAGGAAAACACAATTCTAGTTTTTTTCGGTGTTTGCATGTAATGAGCATTCTACATGCAATCTTCTTTTGTGGATTGTGAAAGAAAACCAACAGAAAAATCAGAAGTGTTGCAAACGCAACTACAGCCATCAAAAATAATATCAAAGCTATAAATGTGTGAACTTCTTCAGTACCTGATAGTACTGACCACGTGACGTGCAGCCACACTCGCTGAGTGGAACACAATCCGATCCCGACAACACAAAGCCGTCGTTGCAAGTGCAGCCTGCAAAGAAGAGATCGATTTAAAATTCAGGCGAAAAGCGGAGACACTAGTGAAAAAACACTGCATCCATGTACTTACTCTCCAGATCTTAAACGTAAACAGACGAGGGAAACGTACAAATAAAAACCTTACATAAAAATTGTGAAAAGAGTCTATTAAAATGTTTTCAGAATAACATAAAAATGCATCATTGTAATTTCGATTTTGTTGCGTTTAAAAGATTATTCGAAGTATTATAATCCTTTGGTGTTTTTACACAAGACTATACACGTGCATCTGCTACTTTGTACTTCATTTTTGCTGCTATACCTGCTACTCGTGGAATTGCGCATTTTTCGGCTGTATCGGGAAACTGACAGGTGTTCGGACATGAGCTGGCTTCCGGTTCGTAGTGAGCGTTGAGCTGACATTCGGGAACTGAAACGTAGCATCGATTTTAGTAAACACTTTATTACTACATCACTCCCCGTATTTTTGACTTAATAACTGACACCCATCCATCAGCTAGCAAACGATCACCTAGCTAACCTTTTTCTGTTCAGTTACCTGTGCCTGTTTTTCTTCTCCAGTCGCAAATGCTGATACCACTTTGTTGACACCTGTCGGCATAATCTGCAAGAGCTTGTTCTAGCGCCTGTTTCTCTCCTTCAGTGACGCACATGTCGAAGACGCAGTTCTAGGAAACAAAATCATTTGTGATATCGTCGTTAGCAAAACTTTGAAAGGCATATCAAATGAATAGCATACGTCTTTAATATATATCTTGCAATGCGTGTATAACGCATGGCAAAAGTTCACAAACAGTGCACGGATACTACCGGCTACTTGCATCTCTCTGTCAAAGATAAAAGTGATAACTACACGCATGTTTTTCTGGCCACAATAACATCCGAACTGTTTAGAGATTGCCTCTTTTCTTGCTTTCCTTCCATTTTTTGCACCATGGTAAATCCGTATTTAAGTCACAACACAGAATTATGCATAAAACTTCGAGCAAACCGTGTCGTAGTACATAGACAACAGTGCAAGCCGATGTTGTCGGTGTTTTACACGGTTGTAAGTCATGTGACAGAAATACAGCTACAGTCTGATGTTAGAAAAACTACATATGCATTTCGTGAACATGCACTTGTCAAAACTTTCGTTTGCATTTTACCAGTTATGTGGGTCATTTGCTCATCTGGGCACTTCACTGTGAGCAATGGTGTCGGGCAAGGGGTCCTGAGTTTGTGTAAATTTTTTGTGTATTTAGATGAGATTGCGTATCAGGCAATCTCACCCCTATAGCCATCACATAAGTTCGTGAACCTTTTTATTTCTAAGACAAAGGGTTCTGCATTAGAAAGCTTGGTGTGAAATGCCCCACGGACATGCGCTGCTAAATACCTAGAAGTCTTTTGCTGAAAAAAGTTTATGCGTAGATTTTTTTGGAAGTATAAACAAATCGAAATACCAAATGTCCACATAAGTGGTACATGCGTTTGGTTTGTCGAAACGTTAATATTATGAATGTAATGCTGCACGCTGAAACAAACAACGAAGTCGCTTTTTCACAAACGCATAATGGTATTTTCTTGAAAACCATAATTTGGTTTCTAATGTGTAGTCAGGACCGGATTTAGCTGATACGAGGTTCTAGGGCCTAGGCTAATGCACTTTTGAGCGCCCCCTCTCTTTAATGTTACGATTTTGAAAAAAGGAAATGCTTCAATCAAATTGCGCAAAGCTGACAATGACGATATGGACACTGTCCAAGTACGCTCAATCAAAAATTTCTAAATACTAGCGTAGAGTGCGACACGATCATTGCGTTTGTTACTGCCTGCGACGCAAAAGCGTTCAATGCACGGAAGTGTAGAGATCGTGCTTGGCTGGCGGGAACAAGAATTTTAATTTGCACAAGCAAAACAGCCGGAAACGTCACAGTTAAATATTTGACCAAACACACAACTTACGCATTTCATAAGTATCACATCTATTTTTCTTATCTGTACTTCTTGATAATTATGACTATCAACGCTTCGTGTTTCGTAAGTTCTGAAGTTGTTCGAAGAAAATTAAAGCCGAAAATAATAACAACCAAAAGTATTAAAAGCCAAAAGTATCATAAAAAGTCGTAAAAACGCTAACAAAACTACTGTACTTCCCGGCTCAAAAATGCACTGTAATGTTATTTGTTGTTGCACCTCGACTTTCAGTTTTTGCTTACTCTGGATCAACTTTCCCAAAACAAACCAGTCTCTGCAGAAATCATTTTAGTTTCAGGGTCAGACGTTGTTAACTTAAGCCTCTATAATCAATCAGTAACTCTCATTATTATTACAAGGTAGGCCAATATAATGTTGGATTTTACAACTTGTTTCTTTGTAGAATACTTTTAGCCCTACACATATCTTTCATCTGCAGTGTAACCTTTGGTCAGGTGCATATCAAGCACCAACAACCACAAATTATTTCGCCTGATTGGCGCGTAACAATCGGTACGATTCAGAAAACATGCCCAACGGAGCTGTGAGTATGACGACACTACAGTCTGCATGCAGCTTGACCAACTGATCATACTGATATTCATGGAAACCCGACAGAAGATCCGTGGCGTTACCAACACGAAATCTAATTGGGTGAATAAAATTTAATCTCATGAATAATTACCACATAAATTGTTCACGAATATTTATCCAACTCATAGCAATTGACTCTATGCATACAACAGTTTTCTAGAAGCCACCTCGGATCTTCGAGCACTAGGACTAAGGATTTCATGCATGGCCGGATTATTTAGCTTAGTGGGCTTGAAAACTATTTTAAATGTGTTTCTTTGGAAGCCATAGTGTCTGATGTGCCCACGCACAGCGAATTAGATCAGTTTCATTTCAAAAACCTTATCGAAAGATCAACATAATTTTGCAACTCATACACTCCGATCACCTCTTGGAATTAACGGATGATTTGCAGATTTTTTGTTAGAAACGTACAATATTCACTTTGCTATCAGACCCTCTTTTATAGCTTCTCAAAAACTACTCATGTTTTGAAATCATTTTATGAAGAACATGTTTACTATTTCATCAGCAAAACTCCTTTCTGTTGCCGGATGAAATATATCGGCTAAACATATCATGTTCTACGCAGAGCTTATGGCCTTTATCTACAAATTTTTTTCTACACGCAACTTATACCCTTATACGGCAAAAACCTTAAATCTCCATCACACATTCTCATCATTTTTTGTTTCCAGATGTTTGAAAAACATTGCAGCCTCAGTCATACACAAGCTCAAATATTATTGCACAAACCTGCACCACTCTTGGAGTCGGAATGGTAGCTCTGCATTTTTCAAAACATTCTCCATCAACGACTTTGCACAAAGCTGAGTATTCATCCACCTTTACACAGGAACCAACGCCTTCTCCAGTGTCATCTTTACATCTAATTATGAACGGTTAAAACATTTATAAAATTTTTAAAAATTTTATCTACTTGAGCAGTATTTGCGACCAAAAACTTACATTTAAAAATAGCAACAAGTTATATATTGAGACACAGGTAGCGTGATTGTCCCAGTGGTAGAAAACTGGTTTTGTTTATTGTTGCGCAAAAGTTTACAGAAAGTGATTGCTGCAGGGAGAAACACTTTCTTGAGATAGAGTTTTGGCTGCGCTTCATCACAACGGCGGTGTTTTAACACCACCACTGAATTGCTACAGCGTCAGGAATGATTTGACTCGCTTGTGCATTCAGGACTGCGGCCTCGAGGAGATGGTCCCCGCAGCCCTTCCACTCACTGTGCGGCTGGCAAGAAGGCTACAGTACCAATTACAAAGTCTTATAGACCAAGCCTAAAGTCGAACTCTAGACCTACCAGTACGGAAGCGGACGCACTTACCACCAAGGGAGAAATTATTGTTTTGAGATCGTGTTTTTGATGGCACTACATGACAACGGCGGTCTATAAGCACCAAGACTGAGCTTTCACAAGGTCTGTTATCATGTTATCATTGAATTCGTGTTTGCCCTAAAAACTGGATTATCCCCAGAGCTCTTCTGCAAACCGTGCGCCTGTTAATAAAACTACAGTACCACTTCACAAAGTCTTGATACGACCAGGCCAAAATCCGAACTACAGACTTACCATGCCTTCAAGCGAACATAAAAATATTGTGGCGTTTTTGAGAATCGGTTTGAAACTTCTTGAAGATGAACGTATCTTTTACTATGGTTTTCACTTTGTTTGCTGATGATTTGCCGAAAGTTGAAGTTTTTTCAAGAACTTACAAATATGGGTACATTCTCATATCACGTACTCACCTGTCTACAGCACCCCCAACTTTGTGGCTGTTTCCAAATTCCACTGGACCAACAAGAATGCTCGCGTTTGAAGCAAGTGCCAAGTCGTCTTTCTTGTTACCATTCATGTTTCCGCACAAACCTTCACGTAAAGGCAATATTTGTGGGTCAACTTTTATCGTCTTCATGGTTTCTCATCTAATTTTAACAAAAATGACTTAAATACAATCGACAGGTTTCCTTACAAGCTGCCACAAAATTTTTTTCATATCTTGCTCAATGTAATGTTAAGTTAAACTCTCATGTAGACTGCGTTAAGAAAATTGGCTTAACTTGGCCTCAAGTTACAAACGTATGTGATTTACCGGTTACTTGATTGGCATACGAGCCGGACAGTTCAACAAACAAGTTTGAGTTTCCGTTGTATCGAACTTTGAGACCAAACCTAGTAGTCATGACGATTTCTCCACCAGTGAGACTCACACGTATCCCAGTGCCAGGGATGCTGTAAGGTGGAGTAACAAGCAAACGGTTCACCTGAAACACAAAAGTTACTGCATCAATTGTCAATTAAGAATATTTCACATAACTTTCATTTATAGCTACTAAGCGCATTTTATTGTCAATCAATGAAATCTTTTTGTTAGACTGCGAATAATATGAATGATTCCAAGCTTTTGGTGTAGAAGTACTCTAAAACACGGCAAGAAGAAAAATTGACATTTGAGAGCAACGATATGTTTAAAAATGTGGCAGACACATGGGTGCGTACTTATGCCTGGGATTTTGTCCAGAAGGTATTTCATTCCTGCATGCGTACTACATGATAACCCACTAACTTATTTTCTTCGCTTGCTGAGGAACTTAACGCAAGCAATTGCCGAAAACCTGAACTTCCTGGCTTTCAAAAACGAGCAAAAACCAATCATCACAATAAAAAAATAAAACATACAACAAGTCTTCTTCCTTTTAAATACTCAAAAGTATTGTTGCCGACCGTCACCCATGATCGCTTGTACCACGAAACACGTCTGTTACGACCTCGATGCTCGTTTTCAGCCTAAAAAGAAAAAAACTGGAAAGTAAAATCAGTAGCTGCTTCACCGCAGTTAGTTGCTGATTGCGGTGTAAAATTTCGTTGTCGAGAAATTAGCAGCTGAGTGTGGCGCGCCACGAACACCGTTGCAAAGTGTTTGAATAAATTACGGAGGAGGATCGCAATTCACGAGCTTTTTACAAAAGTTGTTTCTTTCGATCAGACATATTTCTGTCCGTGCGCATTGCTCATGCGTTGCAAATTTATGAACATGAAATTCCACCATATCCTTTGCTGCAATTTACTGCATCAACAAGAGAATGAGCAGTTCACTCACTTCCGTGAGGTTTTCCAACTTGTTAGAAATCGGATTTTTATATGGTAACAGTTTTCAAATTTAAAATCATGCACATACGTTTTGCCAATTGTCGCACTCTGGTTTACCTAAAGATTTTTCCTTGTTTTTTTACTAGGACGATTCACTGCACAACCAAAATATTATTACCAAAATTGTAAACGGTTCCAGTCCTCTGGTAACGCTGCTGAATGTGGTTTTTACAAGTGTGTATATGCATGTTCCTTGAAAATCGAAGTATTTACCATCAAAAGACTTGTAATGTGGGTCACCAGTTCCTTGGCAGGTATACTTGCCTGAAGAAAAGAGCAAGAGTAAAAAAGTAATCGTTTGGCATAGTCAATTTTGCATTGTTGCAAGTTCAGTTTTGAAACAACATGTGCTGTATAGGCATATTTCCAGAAAAATGTTAGAGATTGGTCAAAGACTTTGTACCACATTGAGTATATTTTATGATTTCTTTTTGTCAGCATTTTTTGGAGCAGAATGATCAGTTTCTTCATCACGTGCACACGGTTCCCTATTTTCAATCTTGAGCATTTATCTTGTCAACACAAGACATAAAAATCCCATAGCTGTAACGTATTCCGTTACTCAACAGTACCGCACACCTTTAATATTTTTTTTCACTCAAGTCAGAACAAAGAATCATGTTTGATTGCTTAATTACGCAAATATTGTGTACTTGCATCAATAAATTTGTGGTCCGTCGCGTATCTTAGCAACGCAAAAAACATATTTCGAATCACCTAGTTCACCCTTTGCCTACCTACAAATCTACACTTTAGATCTGTTGTAGTCCACTTCCCGTCAGTCTGGCAGGTTGCAGTTTCTTTGCCATCAATGACGTAATCAGGTTTACACATCGCCGTGCAAACGGAACCAACATTATTGAAGTCAGTGCAAGTGATGATTGACCCTTCTCTTGAAACTTGTGGAGGACACTGCAAGATACGTTGTTTTTATCTGTCTTGCAATAAAACTACGCTTGTATAAATTTATATACTGTATACATTAAAACGTACACGTTGTCAACTAAGTGAAAAACAGCATGGTATGTTTTAAAGGATAAACATATTTATCATGTAACCAAGAAACTACAAATAAGTTAACGCTAATTTATAACTTGCCTAGTTCAGTGAAAGCTGTTGCAGTTCAATGCATGAGGCTTATCAGCTGGGTTGTTTACAGTTATTTGTGAAAAACAGGATTTTACTTTGTGATGCTACTAACAAGAGTTTCCCGCGTGCCTGAACTCATCAAACATCAACGTCTGAAAATATAGATACAAACTAATAACTATTTAACATATCAGTAAAGGTGTAAATGGGTCATTTCGCGTCTCTCTGTCTGGTTGTTCATGTCACTGAGACAATCTGCGCACCAAGTAACAGTCGTTTTGATTCAATGCCCCATTGACTTTCTCAGTCATTATCCGGCCCGGATGCGTCCCTTCTATACAATGTCAAAAGTTGGTTGCCTTAATTTTGGCCGTGTGCCTGCATATTGACATTATTTTGCTTTTGTGTTTAAATTTCGCGTAGAGGAGTTGGTGCGATCTGTCATTTTTGTTTAAGATAAAAGCTTCATCTTTGTAAGGCCCCTAACACACATTTTTTGCGAAAACACAATTGCAGACTGTGCAGTCAATCTCTTCCTTTATGAGATACAAAATCTGTTTTTGAAGTTTCGTCTTCATCTTGACAAGATTCAAACAAATCAACCAAACAGAGACTGTCGCAGTATGCAAAGACCACTGCAGTGAAATGAACCAGCCAGTGGTGTAGAAAAGGCGTTTCTAGGCCAAAGACATCTTGCGGGGCGAAGGAAAGATCAAAAGGCACAGCTCTGATACATGCCAGATTTATCACATATGTCTTCAGGGAGAGAAAGAGCTTTAGGTCTACCTCATCTAAGTGTGAAGCTTCTTGCAAACAGCAGCAGGTGGGTTGTGAATGGAATGCCAAACGTCAAAACTGTGCGGAAAATTCTCAGAAGAGGCTACTGAGTCAGCTGAATTTCGACAATGCTTGTACAGGCTAGCATACGCGTTTTGAGTTGGGTGATTAAAAATCAAATTTCAGATACCTAATTTTCTATTTTGGGGTCTATGGCAACATCCTACATGGCAGAGGAAAATATAATGCACCAACAACAACAAAAAAATTTAGGGAAAAAGCTGTCGCAAAAAGCTTTTCGGGCAAATCAACGCAAATGCGCGCAAAAATCTTTGCACCCCCAAAAATTGCTTGCTCTCACATCTATGAAATGAGCAGTGAGACGAAATACACCTTTTTTCTGCGCCATGATGCCTTTGTAACCATTTCTTTTACATGGCCTTGTGGTTAGTTTATGTTTAGTTTTGCAAGTTTGTTTCTTGATAAGCGCGGAAAGGCGCGACCCTAGTATTAATTACAAAGCAAAAGCTTTGTTCTCAAAAGATGCTGATTTTGCGCTTAGATTTTTTGGTCAAGTAAAAAATACATGGATTGAAAAAATAAAATGCAAGCCACATATTTGCAAATGTTGTTACGGTACGCAAAAAGTAAGTGGTTGGCAGCCTAATAACAAAAATACTGGTCAAACCAGATGAAGTCAAAGACCTATCGCAGACGTTTAGGTGAACACTGCTATACCAGCATCATAACGGTAAAAATGGCTACAGTGAGTTTGGAGCGCATAGCTGCTGGGATGGGGCTAAGATTTCACAAATAATTTTAGGCCTTTCAAAACGTTCGGACAGTTTGGAAATTTGATGAAAAACTGCATGACAGTGTCGACTAGTTGCTAAATGGTGGAGTTTGTTTTTAGTGGCAGTTGCATCCAGCCGAAGTTGTCTTGGCGACTGTGCCAAGCAACAAGCCTCGGCACTTGATTTATTCCAACGCGGATGATTGGATTAACGGGTGTCGATTTGCCAGCACAGCTTTCATAAAAACTTTCTGGAGCAATGCACGTCAACGAAACTTGTATGCTCCAAAATCATGCCAATCCAAATCATCGGGATGATCTTCACAGACCCAGGTCATTGGATATGATAACCATTAATGGCGGCTGCAGCTTCCACTCAAGCACACAAGCCAGAACTGCAAACATCGATGCCTCCATGCACCTGCAGCCAAGCATTCTGCACCATCCATGACGTTACACGCCATCACCACTGGTACATTTCCCGCTGAATCACGTGTTTGCTGACACTTCGCGCTTGGACGTCACTGCAGTCAAAGTGTTAGTCTTTTTTGTTCATTTTACAGCACCACACTCCTTACTAGCTATAAAACCCTAAGAGCAAACTCACTGCAATTCATTTTTATCGCATAGATGAGGTTAGCAGATGTTTACTCAAACATCTACGATGTGTCATTGACTTCGTTTGTTTTGACCGCTATTTTCATCAAAAAGTAGTTTGTTTATAATTCTTGTGCACACACATTTAGAATTTAAGTATTTCACAATTTTTTTCAGAGACTTTTATTCAAGAAAACTTTAGAGCAATTAAACTAATTGATGAAACTCTTTCACGTGTAAATTTAGAATATGTATACATCCATCGCACACTGACGTTTTCAATTTTTGAGTCTTCGATTTCCGGCTGCAAATGACTTGGGCTTTCCGTGATTATATACCTACCTAAGACATAGCCAAACTTAGTGCCAGATTAACAATAGTAGCAAATGCAACAATTACTACGGGCCCCGCGCTGTATCGGGGCCCCGCTATTCCTTTGAGATAAAAATTTGTTCTTTATTATATGCAAGGTCTATATTATAATTTAGCTTCCCATGGCAAACTTTCAAATAGGGGCCTCTGTATTTTAGACATGTTAGACAGAAACTTTATTCGCTTAAAGCAGGTTAAATTTTTTATTTTGTCGGGAAATTTTTTTTCTGCGTGAAGGTCAATTTTACACTGTAAATTGTTTGAAATCACTTGATTTAAAATTGTTCTTTGTTTGCACATCAAAGTTGTTGAAGGGCCTCTTTTGGCATATTTGCATACAATTTTGCTTTGTTTTGACGAATATTTGACTTGCATCAGAGCTTCAAATGTAGCTCTATGGTAATTATTATGTTTTTTAACAAAGCAATACGAAAACTAAGTGGGAAACTCTCAAAAGGGGGGCCATCACGACATCTCTGAAAGAGGAAAGCCCGAGGCTACCGCTTTGTTCATCTCCTCTAATACTCGCCCCTGAATATACGTATAATATTTTTTAGTCCCACAAGCCACTACTTTGCTACGTTTGTCATAAGCAGTTCAGCGATTTTTTAATCTAATTAAATACTTTTACATTACAACATTATGGTTTGAAAACAAAACTATTTTAGATGTATGCCAACGTCAAGGGGCCACTCAAGCAGTTAAGCCAAATTGCAGCAATTTCCAGATATTGATTGAGCGCATTGTTATGAATGACATTTTTAGAAAATAATATTACATCACATTGACCTATTCTATAAGTTACGTTACTTTTTTGGTCTTTCAGGATGATTTGCCCAGTGGTGCCATACCTGTATTGTTGTTTCTAGATCTGGGGTTTTTGTTGTTTTTCTGGGTTTCTGGGTTTTTTTTCTCAAGATCTGGAGTTTTCATGCATATAGCGGTGATTTAAGATAGAGTATGATCAACAAAACTTTTTTTAGTCTCATCTTTTTTATCTTGTTTTCTTGGGATACTTCTGTTTTCAGCATGACTGTTGAACAAGCAATTGACACGGTATACGCTGTAAATATCAGCTAGGTGCAATGAGCTCAACTGATAGAGATACTAATGAAGCAATCCAAAAGCAAAAAAGCAAGCGGTACACAGAAATTTTAAGGTAGAGTGGTTGAAAAATCCAAATCACAGTGGTTAGTTACAGAAGGACACTGGAAATGAAGACATTATTGTAAATTCAGCCAGACACCGTCAGAAATACAAGCAAGTCCATGTCACTGCGATATAATAATCAGACAGACACAAAAGTTAATGAGCACAGTTTCAGGTATTTACCAGCACGTTATGTGACTTATAAATGCCGAGATATGGTTGAAAGTAAAACGATTCATGTAATTTTGTGTCTACCTGGGATCCTCTCTTCAAATCTGTTTTTTTTAGTGAGTCTATATGTTTCTTTAATTCTCATTGGCAGCCCTGGATTTGACATGTATCCATAAGTCATTGGGTAGTGTACTGGGAGTCTTTTTTCACAAATTTTGGCAAATGATTGACACATTTATTTTACTCATGTTGAATGACTGCAGTGGAGAACGGTCATTTTCTAAAATTAAGATGGTGGAATGAACAAATGAACACCAATGGACAAAGCAAGTTCAACAGCTTGATTCCAAAGAATGTAAATCATAAACTTCCATGTGACATAGACACTTCCAGTATCAAAAACAAATTCGATATGGCTAAATAAAGAAAATGCAATCTTAAGCAATAGACTACCCTGTCTATAGCAATGATCAAATTTGTTTGAGTCTGGAAGCATTGATTACTGTGTCTGTACTGTGCTTGTGAGCTGTACAGCAATACATTCTTTGTTAGAAAGATACGTATAGGTATACGTTTTTGATTAAAAAAAGATACGCAGTCCATAATGTTCACCAGTGGGAGTACCGGACTAGGTTTTTGTACTTACGAAGTTTATTATGCATAATGGTAGTCACATGGATGCCAACAGAATTTATGACTTAACAGTTGTTCACGTAATCAAGTGTAATTCTAATTTAGGGCCCGCGCTGTTTATATGCTGCAGGTCCCGCAACTCCTTAGTCCAGCACTGGCTAAACTTTGTAGTTTTGGTGAATGAATCGTTTGTTCGAGAAATAAGATAGTCGTATAAAAAGTTCAAAAAGGGCATTTGTAATGTGGATGCGACATGTTATGAAAACAGCTTTTTTGTCCTCAAGTAGAATTATTACTTGCCATTAAGCAACATGTCGAATACGTCATATATCTTAATTGCAGTCATGTTTAGGAAGATTTGCTTTTTTAATTATAAGACTCACCAAAGAGAGCTACAAACCTTAACTCCTGTATCCCGAACGAGGACGTTGAATGAAGTGAAGAGAAATTCTTCTGAACCTGTGGGCACCGCAGTGAGCGTGACCCGACTGAGCGAGCCGGGAGTTGTGCCAGTGGGAACAATTACGTTGATCGTGAAAGTAGAAACTGTTGAGGTCCCAGTCGTGGTTGTTCCCCTGCAAGTGAGACCGATAATCCAGTCAAAAGTTTAATCTTTCCACCAATTTTAAAAAGATTTAATCAACACAACTTCTTTTCTTTTATTGGACCGAGTAATTGCCTTTACCATGAAGGATTTCATGGTGATTGTAAGCAGTCAGCTGACAACGCAACACCTCTCCCTGAAAATTCCAAACAATTTTCCATCATAATAACTTTCAATACAACTATCTTATCGCTGTTACATCATTGACACCAAACAGCTTTTCTTTCCACATCTCGCACTAAAAATAACATAAAATTTTGTTATTAATCACCACAAACGTTTTCTCACTGTGAGCAATATGTCACTATCAACAGAGTGTATCTCCAGTATTTGAGCAAACCAGAGAGTGCAGATGAAACTTGCTTTGGTGCGTTATGTACGCAACGAGAAAAGTGTGCACTTTCGTTGACCTACCTGTATTTTTAAAACCCGTTTTTCATTTTCGCTTTGTTTCTCGACCCTTCAAAATGATTTTTGTATCTGTTGCTTGGATATGACCTAACTTTTGAAAGCTTACTCATATATTTTGCTGAGGGTGTTCTATTTGTGAAGCCACCTAAATTGTGATAAAACATCTATGGACATTTTTACATGGATGATACTTATATTTCACAAGCATACGGTATTCGAATTTGGAATCTCTAACCTCGTACTACGAAATCTTGAAAAGAACAAATCTGCAAAAGCAACGGAACCTCCGTTTTCAGTGACAGACAAATCCTTCAAAACCGCGCCGCTCTGAAGTTGTTGAGGCTACAAAGCTTTAACGTAAGTTGCCGAAAGCATTTGGGGCGCAAATTTTTACGCCTGAGGAAGTTTAGCGAGTTAGTTGTTTCATAATGCTAGGAAGCTGAAAAATGTTTCATACAGTGTCCCAAAAACCACCTAAAAATTAAAGTTTTATTCTAATATCACCCTTTTCAAAAAAGTACAGGGTGTTTCACAATTGTTGAAACAAAGCGGCAGCTTCTAAAACCTTTATCGATGACCTTATTCATTTTTCTCTTTCCAGATTGTCATAGGGA
>JGI24022J15233_10003410_pt1 | contig 15744 bp, 9 predicted proteins | sample Ectturendosymbi2_FD_15233 | JGI IMG/M metagenome (IMG submission 15233)
TCGCTCTGACAGGGATTTGGTTTCTGTGGCCTCGAGGTCACGCTGCGAGACTTCGAGTACGAGATTAAAAACTCGCAAGGACCACTGATCGCCGTGGCCAGGATTGTCCCGGATTACACGCAGTACAAGTGAGCGAATGCTTTGCAGTTTCAAACGCCGCATGCTTTCATTGCATGGTTTGAAGCGTTGCCCGTTTTTTGTTGCTTGACAATATGCGACATAAAGCTACATTGCGAGGTATAGCTGGAATCTTTTTCGCTTTGTGAAGCACCACTACCGATTTCTCTGTGACGTAACAATGTCTTTGATTGCGTCATAAACAGCTAGGGGCACGTTTGGTCGCACATCCGTGATTGTTCATTCAGAACATTCGATGCAACTGAACTTCCGTTTCCAGTTATACCTCAAATTAATCGTTGCTGTATTTCTGCTCAAACGTGCTTCGTAGATTGTTATTTGTCTGCGCCACGCATAGCTTGACCTGTCGTGTTGCAAAACGCGTAACTAGTTTCCCCATTAATAAACTGTGACTGATTTAGTTGCCGCCATCTTTGTGACCTATAACTATGAAAAATAGATATGCTTGCAAGTTTTAATCGTCGCAGAAGAATGAAAGCAGAAAGCAGGCAGATTCCTCAGAAGCTTGCCGCCAGGCAAAAGTTTGTTTGCTGTCATGGACTTGTTTGAAGATGACTTTCTGTGACAACAAACACAATTTTCTCCGATCACTGGGAGCAGTAGCGCATTACGTCACAGTGCTTTTTGTATGCTGTTTTCAACAACACCTTTTTTTTCAAGGAAAGTGTATCACAATGTTTTTAAAATTTGAAAAGTTTGTGATTTTTTTATTGGTACGCCGAAATTTTTTACGCACCCTCAGGGTGGACTTAGTCAAACATAAACATTTCGCTTCGCGTATCGACCATCTTGTAAATCTCAGCGATTTTTTAGTGATGTTTCATTGTACCCATCGTCAATTTATGTTCCGTTTTGTTGAATAGCGCATTTTCGCATCTCCTCACATTGTTTTCCGTAATTTCAGAGAAACTATGCTGACCCGAAGACCTCACTCAGCCGGCATTACCACGACCACCGTCACCTTCCCTTCTCCCAACCCTTCATCGTTTGAAGTGATCAAAGAACACAAGCAGGGGTTTCCCCAGGTTTGATATTCCGCACGGCCGTGCTCTTCTCACCAGGACTTTGACAGGCAGATGATAAATGAGACATGCAGCTGTTGAAGCTCTGCAAGTCTCGGTTTCGTTTAAATTTCAACGTAGTTCCCCACGCTAATAAATACAACTTAAAGCTGTCACTAAACCAACGCGAATGCTTCATTTTACTCGGAACAGAGCACGTTGCCTACGAGGTATTTAGCGCTTATTAGAGAATATTTCGTCACCGATTGCGCCTGGCCTATAGCGGCGTCGCGTTCTATGACGCGAAAATGGAACTAGCCTTTACGTCACTAGCAACTGATCAATAGCAGAGAAGGATGGCGTTAATGTGCGTAATTGCGTCATAAACGAGATTAATGTGCGTCATAAACGAGATACATTGTGGTGAGGAAACTGATAGCATCGAAAAAATTTATTTATAAGATTGAAATATTAAAGAAAGGCTAAAGACTATGTCTTCTAACGCATTTGCTTTGGCATTTATGCTTATCATTAGACTGTCCAACACTTCCGTTATTCGTTAAACCAAAATTGTACACAGCAGGTTATCCTTGATCGTGCAATTCCATTCATAAAAACAACGGGTATAATCGCTTTTTGCAGTTGACCACTCCCAGTATCGGGGGTACGAAACCGCACTGGAACCACGTGTTCATGTTCAGCGACAAGGACACAGCGACCATGTTCGGCCACAACTCCGCTCTGGTTCTTGAATTCTATCTGACCTCGACCAGTAAGTACGGCGTCAACTTTCAAACGAGACTAAGCATTGGCTCGCAAAGTAATACTTGCGCATCCTGCTACAGTAACTGACACTAAACCCCGATTGTGTCGTATCCTGTACATTATAAATAATTAGGCTAAAGATCTAAACCAGCTAGGGGTCTCAAACACGCGGCCCACAGGCCGCATTTGGCCCGCGAGTGCATTTTGTGCGTCACGCGGTGCTTTTCGGGAATTTTTAAAGTTCAGTTATTTAGCTTATTCACCGATGTTTAAAAGTACTCGGCCAGCGAGTGAACAACTTCCTTTTAAACGAACGTAGAGACTGCTAGAAATGGTTTTCTTATAACTCACAGTACCTTGCGCAGGAAATGAGATGTAAAAACTGTTTCTAGATAAGGTTCAGATACCGCCATTGTTTCGTCAGCGTCATAATGCGGCCCTCGGGTTACTTCATAAGTCCTCATTTGGCCCTCGAAGAATATCAAGTTGGAGACCCCTGATCTAAACGAACACGTTTGTCCAAACAGTTTTTCTGTGTGACATCTGAACCCGTGGTTGGTTATGTCTTGGCAGCATTTATGGCAACACTGCATTTTTTACGTTACCGCCGCCTTAAATCCCGCTAAGATATTTTGTGAAATCTCCACCTACGCATTAAATTTATTCCCACCTGTAATTTGCTTTATGCGTGTCACAAATCTTGGGGAAATGTTTCTCTTTTCGACCCACAGTAAGTCGAAAAATGCTCGCTGCTATCCGGTAATGCCGCGCGCATTCATTAACTCCGCTCAAGTGGAAAGTCTTGAAAAGCAGCTTGGAGCGCAGAGATGTTATTTTTCCAACTTTTCGCAATGCACGATTATAGTCCAGCAAAACTGTGCCTCTCTTTCGTTTGACGCATCGTAGCTGCACCTTGTTTGGCAGTTCTTCTTTATTTCAAGCGATATTGCGGGACTAGATAGCTTTCTTTTCCTTTAGCCATGAACTCGGTCACGTGGTCGATTAGAAGTCCGGTCGGTTTTGCAACGTTGCTGCTTGACGAGGAACTGTTCCAAGGTATAATGCTCGCTGCATGAGTGACTGCTAAGTTTGAATGTTAGTGTGCAAATTATCCTGTGCGGAGTCCAGACCACTGTTGCATTCCTGCTGCTCTCTTTTTTATATTTATGGTTTTGATATCGTGTCGTATATGTTCAGCTCACGACCATCTAACCGTTGCACGCTCCAGCGTTTTGAAAATATTGTTTGACTATAAAGCTGACCTTTTTTTACGGTATTACTTGTTCATTAATAGTGGATAACACCTGACTTTTGCTTCTTGGTACGGAGCCGTGTTTCGCCAACGTTTTGCACTGTCAGTTTACCTGACGTCAAGGTGAAAAAATTGGGTGCGATCAATCATCCAGCCTTGTAAAGACAACTTCCGATAGCGGATGATGATACATCGCAAGTAACGGAGAAGTCTGAAATGTTGGCGAAACACTCTTTGATTCTTGCCACAGTGAAAAAGTCGGATGCGGTCTACTATCCGCCATTCCTTAACTAAGTTTTTCGTGAGAAATGAATTCCTGACAGTGGTCCGGTCTGCTACGGGCAGAGTTACACTGTCGAGTTAGAGCACGAACACTCGAGCCTGCCGCAGCGCACTACCGAAATCAGGTCCTTTGCTCGTGGCAAGCGGTCGTCATATTGCACGCGATGTCCGCTGGTGATTCGCTGTCTTGCAGTTTTGGTCGCTAGTTAATCGGGTCATTCCGTAATTCTCAACTTATAAATTGTTATCTGCAAATCATAATATTCACACCGTTTCATGCTGCAGCGTTGACGTCCGACGCTGGCCGGCTTGGAGTCCGTGTGGACGATCTTGCCGTTCAGTCGTCAAACTTCAAGACTGTTGACGGGCCCTACCCAAGCGTCCGTCTCGTCGTGAGACTCATCAATACAGAGGTTGGTTCTTGAGACCTGTATGAGCAGAAAAGCTCTAAAGCCGCAGTGTTTTTCGACATGTTTTGATCCTCGGAGCACTTTGATTAATTATGTTGATCTCGCAATACATTGGAGATTCAAACTGAATAAAGGGGATTATAACTTACATCATGAATCTGTTACGTAACAAATAACGAACTTGCGTGGAACAATGTTTATAAATCATGACTCTAAAGCAGGGGTGGGGGCCTATATACTATCCGAGGCCGCATAAATGGTGGATTATCGCTGACCGCCCGCAAAATCATTGATTTAATCCAAAAATTCAATATTTATCAAACTATGGGTTAAGGCAGCGCTTCTCAACCGGTGGGCCGCGGCCTACTGGTGGGCCGCGAAGCTCCTTCAGGTGGGCCGCGAAATGTTCCGAGATAACGCAATAATTACGCCTAGTCATGGGTTCTGAAAAATTTTTTCGTGAAGTGGGCCCAAAATCGAAGTCTCGGCGAAAAGTGGGCCGCGACATCAAAAAGGTTGAGAAGCACAGGGGTAACGGATTCTCTTGACATACAGTACTATCTAAGTATCTGCTTGTCATGGAGCTTGGTTTTGACCCGATTTTGCACCTGAATTTCTGTTCCGGACCATATCAACTGATCACGCGGGCCGTATTTGGCCTACGGGCGCAGGTTCCCCACCCCTGCTCTAAAGGGATTTTTGGACAACGCGTTAAGTGATACTCGTGAAATTATCACGGTGATGTACTCGCTTGGTTGTCACGTTAAGGAGTTACCCGCCGAGTAGGATTTAAAACTAAATTGATCTCAACACCTTTTCATTTGCTTGCGAGATAGTCATTCCGACCACCACTTCTTGATAAAATGCTGATGTTATGTTAGCATTACACAAGGAATTGTGACATCATAAAGTGTTCCACAAAAATCAAACAAACACCTCTGGAGTGGTCTGGATGCAAAAAGAATTCGAGGCTATTCGTCATTTGTATGTAATTAAGTTTATCACTTTTGTTCTGGTTTTGCCTTCAAGAAACTTACAGGAACGTTTTACGTTGCATTAACATAAAAAAATAGTTGTGCTGGTTTTGAAAATAAACACAGCGACTGTGGAACTGTATTCTAGGTCATAGATATCGTTGAATTCGTTTGTTTGAAATTATTATTGGTAGCAGGACTGCTTTGTATCACAACTACTTATCTTAAAATTGTGGGTTGATGTTTACTGGTGCAGTGACGTTTAAACGTTGAAACGATTAAACGTCACTGCACCAGTAAATCCTTGTGGTTTTTGTGCTATCGCCAGGTTAGACAATTAAATTTCAAATGTTTGTTTTGTAAGTTTGAGAAAATAACAACAATCCATGCTGCGGGTCAAAATGGCGTATGTATGGCAGTCCCCAGCATTACTGAGGTTAAAACAGCCCTTCCAGCCATTGTTTCAACCGTCCTGCTATGTCTGCTTGCAGTTACTGAAGTAGACTTGGGTGTCCTGAACTGAACTGATAAAAGTTTTGCTAATCTTGATACAGCTCGAAGAAAGAAAAAATGAACTGTAGTTCAAACGTCATTAAAAAATTTATTACTCCCAAGAAATTCGCAATGCATCCGCTCGTTTTGGGGTTCTGTGAGAAGGGGAAGTGTCATGAAGTTGATTATTTTTATCGCAGCGCCCGGACACTCTGGCCGTGGCATCGGACCCCAGCAACCTCCCTGTCCTCGACTCCCTGACAGCGACCATTTCCCTGGATGGGCCACGAGGGCCCGTCACCCACGTTGCCGAACAGTATCTAAACGGGGACTTGGTGCCTGTGCCGAGCCCTATGTCGCCTGACCCCCCGGGAAGAGACGACACTGCGATTGGTGGTCCACCCTATGAAAGAAAGAAAACCCGTCTGGTGAGTTTTAAAAAATTTTCTCGTCCGTTTTCAAAGTGTTGGCATAAATTTTTGGAGTACTGCGAATAAAGTGATGAAAGCATCTGTGACTGAAGATTTTCCGTTTCGTCTGCACCAATGCTGTGTTAATGGGAGTACTTTTAATTGAGTAACTGGATTATTCTTATCGTTGTGTTTTCAACTGCTGATTGGTTTGGTTTCATCAGTAAAACAATAATATGTATTCACATCGGCAATGAAGCGAATGGGGTTTGCATTGAGATTATGCGTCCTACTTGCAGTTTGATCAAACAGTCGCACATTTGTTTGGTCCAACGCTTCTGTTTGTGCCAAGGCACGTTTGTTGCCTGGACCCCGCGGCAGCAGACACTTGCTTTGTGCAGCTGTTTACCGTTGAGTTCGCAAAAGCCGTTGTCGAAGCTTGCAAAGGCGGCGTAAACTGTGGTTGTGCGTTGCTCTTGTTCGATCGTTGTGCCATGAACGCAAAGATGTTCAAATTCATTGTCGCTCCATTCCATGAAATGTTTCTTCTTGTGTACGCGTCATAATCGCACATCGCCCTTTAAGTCGTGCGCTGGGGTATACATCCACCTTTCGGCACAATTGTTATTTTTTTCAAAATTGCACTTACGTCCAGCGGATGTGTTTGTTTTCGTTTCCACAAAGAAGATCGATTCTGTTGGTTGCTCTACATGCTGACGTCACTGTAGCGTTTTTCAAAGTTTAAGGAAACAAGGTCGAAGCGATATTGTCAGTAGGTTGAAAGAACAAAATATCCTAGTGGCAAACGTAACCTTATAAGAACGTCATGCGAACGCCCTTTAGCCGCAGTGGCGCGGAATATTGTTTGTCAGCCATCGCAATTGCTGCTTACCAACGCTCTTCACTAATATTTGAATCGCCAGCGCCTTTTGCGGGGCCAGGTGGGGATGAAATAATCGCTGGACGTGGCAGATGTTGCGGACGCATCATTTAGGATTACGCTTCTGCTTTCCATGTTCACAGATTGCACATCTACAGGTTCGTCACCTTTTAAACAAACGCTTTCCGCTTGTTTTTTACATCCTTTACAAAACCTATTGACGTTGCATTAATCTCAATTCTAACCTTGCTCTAAAACATGAAAAGCGCCGACCCGTAGCTACGGTATTTTTTTACTCCTGGTAGCATTTTTAAAAGTTCTTTTGAGTTAATGTTTTTGCTTTGCCATTGCAAGCAGAACTGAAACTTCCAAAGCCATCCTTACGTTTGTTTGCCTTTAGTTTTGTTCCCACAACATTTACTTCCGCAGTTTGTCCAATTCAGATCGGCACACTGACGTTTACAAGTCCTTTCATTTAAACACATAAGTAATGCACGGCTTCAAGGTGTGTCACGGTTTGATGCTTTAGCACCAACAACGACCCAACAGCTTTACCAGATGCGACTCGATCACCTTCCTATTGTATAGCTCTCGTCGGCACTCCACAGCGACACCGTGCAGCTGGCCGAGTGCTTTGTCTCTCTGCTTCGCTGTTTGAAAGTAGCGCATAACGTTACATCGGTTGACGACAGATGGCCATTTCTCGATGACCGTCAACGTTCAGAACGTCGATTGTAAAGAGCTTCAACATTGGCAGCCATGTTTACTTTGCTCATTTTTAGGTCTAGGCGCGTTGTGTGCTTTTGATTTGAAAATCACTGCACAATGACATGCCCACGTTGCTGTGTTAGCTTAATGTTTTTGTTCTGGCTTCATTCTATTGTTCATATCCGGGCAGGTGGCGAGGAATAACAGAGCGTTCGGTCGATTTTTCAAATTTGCGAGCCTTCTTGTCGGTCAGTGTTCTGAAAGCAAATATTGGGAAGCACTGAAAGGCAAAAATAACCGCTCGCTTGTGAGAAATCGTTCGAATTACAAAGATTAGTGTTGATTATTGCTTGAAGAGGATCAGGAAAGGATCGGTCGGCTTCCGTCATGTGACGGAACTCCTATGTGAAGCAACTGGTTACATTCAGAAATTTACGTCGTGCTTGATTCAGGCAAAGACGCGTCTTAACAGAGCACGGAGTCGAAAAGTTTTCGACGTAGTCGAAAAGTTTCAGTTGAAAGTTGCTGACAAATGGCACAGATAAATATGAGCAGTTAGTATTTGGAACGAGTGCTGTGAAGAAATAAATCTCCAAAAAGTTAAAAACCTGGCAATGCGTTATTTTTTGGCTGTTGTTAACTTTTCAGATAGTGTGTATTTTGCTGGAGTAGGAGAGCTCTTAACTGTTGCCGTACAGCGTTTGGCATCTGTCTAATGTCCGTATCCTACTACCGTCCCATATCTGCTCATGTAAGTGGACGAAACGCTCGAGAAATTTATTGTTCGTCAGTTGGTGCACGCATGCTTGCACCCATCAGTCCCACCCTATTTTTGGCACGCCGGTACATTTTTATTTCACGCCAGATGCTAGCGAAACATGTAGTTCTTTACCGTAGTTCCATTCGCAAAGGTTTTACAATCGTTTTTAATTCGTGTTCCCCAGCCAGCATCTGTGTTAAGCGACAAGTGTTGGAAATAAGAGATTATGTCACGGCGCGTTTCCGAGGTCAGCGTTGTAACCCTCCCTGGTGGAAGATATTGTTAAAATTTGTTTTGAGCTAAACAACCGCGACATTGATGTTGTTAGTTCTTTCTATTTTTTAAACAATATCTATCAGCATTGTTTTCACCATTTTGTATATGCTTTGCACAATGCACAATATCTATCAGCATACATTTTCAATTTCTACCAGCATCATTTTAACCAGTTTTTGTTGTTTAAAACAATATCTAACAGCATTATTTCCCCCCTTTTTTGATGTTTTAAACAATATACATGTGCATACATTTTCAATTTCTACAGTAGTATTTTCATCTTGTTTGTATGTTTTCAACAATATATAGCATAAATTTTCAACATATATCAGCATTATTTCCGCCATTTCCATGCGTTTTAAACAATATCTATCAGCATTATTTTCACCATTTTTATGTGTTTTGCACAATATCTATCAGCATATGTCTTCAACATCTACCAGCATTATTTTCATCATTTTTATATGTTTTAAGCAATATATATCGGCATATGTTTTCAATTCCTATTGCATAATTTTTGCCATTTTTTATGTTTTGAACAATGTATATCAGCATATATTTTCAATATCTATCAGCATTATGTTCGTGTCAGTTTCGCAGGAGCGAACTGGTCAACACGTGTCTGTGTTATTCAGAATACATACTTCGCCTCCCGAGTAGACATTTTAAAATATCGTGGCCACCAGTCTTCAACCGCTGTAAATTCAAAATTGGGGTTTGACAGGTGAAGTTTGCTTGTGACGAATTAACTTTGCGTGTGGCAAGCTCGGTGAAAGACGAGCTCGGTGAAAGACGCGTGGTTTCGCTTGACTCTATAAATATATGGGCAGAGAGGAAATATCCGCGGTACCATGGGAAGGAAGTACATGTGGTGGTTTTGGTCGTTGCGCTACCTTAACAACAAACCGAACGTTCTCTCAAGCTGGTGAGGTGTTGAAAACCGGTGCATTGCGACATAACCTCACATCGCATGTGTCTTCATCTGTCAACTTTTAATGGACGCCGATCACCAAGTACTGCTTTGTTGACTTAGTCCAACGTTTTTACAGTTGGTGAAGGAGGATGAGTTCCCTCCGAACGACGCTCTGCAGACGATCTTACCCGACTACGTGTTGACTGAGAACGACGCAGATCTTACGGGAATGGATACAAGCGCGACTGCTAAGTACGCGATGGCCTTTTGTTGTGTTTTCCTTGTGCTTGACGCAGTCATTTTTCATACTTGCTCTTTTCAAGCCAAGTACTGGGCCGAGAGTGCTTGACTTGAAAACGCGGCCAGACAATCATCACATCCTTCCATTTCATACTTATGTGGCGACCTCGAACGTATTTTTTATATCTTCTCGAAGTTCGCAGTTTAACTTAGTAGCAACAGGAAAGTTATTCTGCAGTGGACTTTCGAATTAACTTTCTGGTGAAGCTCTTTCCTTTTCGTGCGTATGGGCAGATACTAGACAGGAACCCGTAACTACACCGTTTCAAGGGTTTTTGGTGCTTGCAGTGAAGTCATCTGTCAAAGTCACAGCAGTTTCTGAATGAGAAAAAAAGAATCGTTAGGATCAGTAGTAGTGTATTGTTTTTTGTGTCGAAACAATGACCCACACAACTCAATAGATCATACAGCAGTGCATAGAAGAAAACGGATCAGTTAAACGAAGTATGCAAGTACAAATAGGTTTTTATAATTGACTGCAGATTCAAATTTGTGTAGTATGAAACTGCAAGAGCCAGTGAAATTTATGTGTAACAGTATCCCGCAAATTCGGCGGTTGCGTTCATTGTAAATACAATGCGATCATTGTTTTCATACTCATGCATGATGCGTTGCAAATGTAATGCAGAAGCCATAGCATATTTAAGAGCAGCGTTACACAAGTAACAACATTTTCTCGTTCCTTTATCACAAAGGATTGGTGAAAGACCATGAGGTCATCTAGTCTACCAATCCTCTTATAGCAAGGAAAACTTCTGGTTAATTACACAAACCGCCATTAATGAAATCGATTTCAGTTATTTTATTGTAGAAGCAATTAAGTTCGTTGCACTGTTCAAGATTGTCTGCAGAGTTTAGTTTAGTTTCTGACTTTGAGCTAATTGTTCGAACAACCTAGTTTTGTCACAGGCCGGGATTTCTGGCAGGAAACCGGGAAATGGATAAGAAAGTTGACAACCACACCCGGTCACTGCTCGACCACCAGGCGCAGGTGAGTTCTCAAGTCACGTTCAACCGTCATGGTGATAAAACGATGACTGTGCAGGACTTTGCCAAGTTGCAGTAATTGACAAAAGTCTGTTTGACTAAATACTTTGTTTAATGAGAACGCTTCAGTTAAAGCTTCTTAAGATTGAAGTGAAATAGTATTTGTTTCCGTTGTAGTACTTACATCAATTTTGCCCGTTGAATGTAAACTGACGTTGCGTGTTTCCCGTGTTCATTTTCTTACTATAGATTAGAAACATTTTGTTTGCTGTTTTCATGTTGACTGTTTTTGAAATAGAGTTTGGTTTTACTCCAGTGTTAGTTCGTATCAATTGCATCAACTTTTTTTGTTTGTGAAAAGTCTGTTTCGCAATCTTACTGATTGATTGCATTGTAAACTTTCTGAATTCGTCTCCATTACTGAAGCAGAACTGCACTTCTGGAAACATTCCCCCTCAAACTGAATTGCCTTCAAACTATTATGTACTTACATAGTTAGGATTATACTTTTCATGTAGTTTTTGTTCAAAAGTTGACAAAATCTTGAGGTCGTGTTTTTTCCGAAAAGATGGCTCTATCTTTTTACTTGGATAGAGCTCAGTGGCAGAATATCCGCCTCTCAATTGAAAGGTTGGGTGTTCGACCCACGGCCACTGAGTGAATCGCCATTGCACTCCTTAGGCATGAGCGCTCGCCTCAACCTCTCCGGCAAGCATGGGCGCAATTTTGTTGTAAAATGTGGGGGGACAGCTTGGTGTGAAACCAATATAGTCATCGTGTCTATGCAGAAATGACGTTTTATATACACAAATTGCCAATCTTATTTCTAGATGTGTTTTGAGAGAAACACTAATCACGCTTTGTCCTTGCAGATTATTTACATATTAAAATACTTAAATTTGTTGCTGGACACGGTACTGTAGTTCATCCTGTTTCCATTCGTATTTTGATGTAAAGAAGCACAGCAATATAGTAGAACACATCAGCTGGGTGGTATCAGAGCTGTCAGTTTAGGGGCGGATCCAGCCAGTAGGTTTAGGGGGGGGGGCGATTTCAGTAACATTTGGTAGTCAAGTCTCATTACGGGTTCACTACTGTAAGAGAGATGAAGAATACTTCACAACACTGCCGTGACAAAACAATGGATGGCAAAATGGCCTTATATCACGAATGCTGTTGTCCAAATTGTACAAAATCATTGTGAATAAAGTTACTTTGTAGGTTTTAGAGGGGGCGATCGCCCCCCTCCCCCTGGATCCGCCCCTGTGTTAGTTGGAGTGCACAAAATGCTGAATCGCATTGGTCGCACGTGCATATCACTCTTGCAGTAGAACATTTCAGTCTTCATGCATTTTATAAGTGTGGGTTGTAGCACGATTTGATGTCTTGTTCAAGTCGCTTAACGTTACAGAGTTGCGGAGGTGGAGTCGGAGTCGTAAAGTGTCGGAGTTTTTTTGGGTGGAGTCGGATTTCTAACAACACTGGGAGTCGGAGTCGGATTTTTTGTCCGACTCCGGATGTCCAATTGGATCATTTTTTAGATCACACTCCTAAATTGGGAATTCCTGTTGAAATGGTACAATTTCTTTCGAAACTTTTGTTGAAACAGATTTCTTGCTGTGTACCACGATTTACATTGATTTTAACAGCCAAATATCATTCCCTTTATGTTAAGGAGTCGGAAATTTTGAGCAAGTCGGAGTCGGGAGTCGGTTATTTTACCTCCAACTCCGCAACCATGGTTACAAAAACGAAAAATATTTTTCTTGCACATTTCCGTTTTTTGAAAAAGCTACAAATCTTTTTATTGCAACTGGGCATCATGCATGCAGACCAACCCCTACCAAATCTCCATTGATATCCTCTTACCAGCAGCAAAATCATTTGGCCTAAAATTGGCGTAGCCTACTTCACAAGATGATTCCAATCTATTTTTACTGTTGGTGGGTAAAGGACGTATCCTTTCAATCTCCCCTTGTTGGCCCCTGCATACATACCCACACAGAGTTGTAAAAGGGCCTCATTTTGAAGCCTGAACCCGGCCCGAGACTGAAATCACAAGCCCGAACCCGGCTCGAGCCTGACATTTATTTTTGAAGCCCGATTTAGGCCTGAATGTGAAAGTCAAAAACACCAAAAATAGCAACCAGCTTGACCAAAACATTGGCATAATCTGGCAAAAACGCAGCATTTTAGTCAACGCTAATACTGCGGAATGTAACGTTTCTCAAGAAAAAACGAAACAATCGCGAAACTATTTACGATGACGCCATAGGCACAAAAAACTTTCTAGGATAGCTCTGTAGATATGAAAAGCCAGCGTGTAGGCTTCTTAAAACAAGCCAAGAATCGCGTGAGTGATTAATCTTTTTGACGCTACGCCATCGCGTACTAATTTAATCACCGCTGTCGCCTTCTCTAAAATAGTGTGAGACTAATCCCATAAAGAATGAAAGAACGCAGCTGTGTTTGCAAACAGAATTAGCTGAGGAAAAATCACAACCACTTCACTCACACAAGTTACCGCGGTGAGCGCAACAAATCAACGTCACGAAAGAAAAAATTCGTTACTTTTAATGTTATAGAAAAATTTTTTATGCAGGCCCGAAATTGACCCGAAATATTTTGACAAACTTAATCCCGAGCCCGATCCGACCCGAAAAGCCCGGCCGGACATAGAACTCTGCACCATGTCAAAAGTTTCATTCTAAGAGTTCTACTAGGATAACTACACACAAATATATTTGAGATTAAATCAAAGTGCACACTGTGAATTGGCAAAACAGTACCAAGTTTCACCTTCAACACGAAAAAATTGTCCAACAAAATTAGGTGTGATGTATCTGTAAAGCAAACGTTTCGCGCTTGGATGGAAATATTGCTGCATTGTGGATTTGGTTAAACTCAAATAAAACAGATGACTTTCGAACCAATCCATTCAGCACAACCACAAAGTGTAAGAGTCAAGGAAAAAATATTTTCTGGATTTGTTGGTCACCACTGTTGCGACATTACAAGAGGTTAGGATAAATGTATATTTTATCCTTATTTCCGAGTGAAGTCCCTACGTTTTGAGCTATAGGTCATTATTCAGCTAGGTAATTACTGTAGACTACTTCTCCAACGTTTTGATTGAAATCCTGTTCACTAATGGTGGAAAACAGTCTTTTGCTAAACGCCCCATCCCAAAACTAAGTTTCCACAATATTGCTGGTTTTTGTCTTCTGCAAAAGATTCGCAGAGATTTGCCTGAATATCTAACTTTCTAACATCATATACACTAGCATCATTGAATTATACGCTGTCTGTTTCTGAATACGTGACAACCAAAGTTACAGCAAAGCCAGTTACATTTCTGCACTGAACAAATCATGGCTGTACTGTGGTCTCTCACATGTACAACTGTAATACTCTCACTGTTACAAGAAAATAACCTTTCTAAAAGTATACCACACAGGGGAAAATCTCGGACAGAACTAGTTAAACATCTTTCACGGTCTCTAGAAACTTGAAAAATGCTAAAAATTATTTTATCGAACCTAAAATTCATAAACTAACAGAATCAGTGATACCACACCAAACTCTGTTTCAACATCAACTTGGCTATGTGTGGCCTACCACCTAACATGAAAAGCTCTTCACACAAAACGTGACATACATCACTTTTATTTTTGAAACCTCTCCAAATACAAAACCTAAAGAGAAAAAAGTGGGGGGGACGTGGCATATTATGTCCCCCCCGTTTGAAAAAGTGGGGGGGACACGTCCTCCGTGTCCCCCACCAAATTGCGCCCATGCCGGCAAGAAGTAAATTTGAGGCTTCGGCCTGCTGTCCATCGCAGTCGCCAAAATCAAAAGGCTACACTGCCGACTTTACGCATCGTTTCGGTCGAAGACTGTTGCTGCATCTTATCTGGCTCACGTTAAACTTTATCTCGTTGCAGGAACTGGAGAGGTATCGTGACGCGGTCAAGCGAATGTCCGGCGATATAATCAAGCTGAGAGACAACCTATCGCAGTTGCAGGTATTGATGTCTGTTGAACGGGTTCCTTTCTCAGCAACCAACCAACCAATCATCAATCAATCAAATACCAGATGTTGTAGAAAATATTTCGCTTGCTCCGTATGCATCCTTCAATTAGCTGAAAAGATTTGTTGCGCTGTGTGGGTGAAGCGCATTTTTTTTAGTGATATCGCATCCGGGTCATTAAATCCGAGGACATAAAATCTACACCGCTTTTCAATGATTTTTTTTTTGCTTTTCATAAACTGAACGCAGTTGCAAAGTCACTCGTAGCTGGTGCTATATCCTCAATCTTTATTTTCACCCGAGCAAAACGTTAAACATTGCAGTGGACACTGAAACTCAACATATCAAATGTTTCAAACAATTTCAATTTCAACATCTCAAGCACCAACTGGCCGTGGCGAGTGAATACTTTTACTCTTTTTCGAATGAGTTTCACAGTCGGGCAGGTCTCGTGTTGTTGCTCGAAAGACGGTAATCAGCCACAAAGCGGGAAGTGAAGCTTGAGCAAATGTTGGATAATTCGCTGAAAGTGCCATACAAGCGTTACCTAATAGCGCTAGCTTGTCAATTTTCCTCTATCCGGCTGTTATCCGCAGGCACTAACAGTTTAGACCAGGGGTTCCCAAACTTTCTCTTTAAATTTACCCCTTCAGCATTTCGACAGATGAGCATGTACCCCTAATGGGCGCCGTAAGGATTTTTTCCAAGGAGGGGCCAATAGTGGATTTTCCGAGGGGTAGGCCAACAATATTTTTTCATGGCAGCCAAAAGTGGCAAAATTGCATTTTGACCACTCGAAACTAAGAAAACTTTTTTTGCAAAATTTTTACCTGTTTTTTGAAGATAACAAAAATATATTTAGCAATAAGCATATAATAATTTTTGAAAGTATTATAACTGATATTCATTTTAATCTTTGAACCAGAAACGAAGTCCGTAGAGCACAAGCGCACACCATCTGCACAACACAGATTGATAATACCAGACAACGTTTTGTAACGGCGTTGGTGGTAGGACCACAGGATTGTAGACAATTGTTCGCTAACTCACAACACCGTTCAGCACTATATTACAGACACTTTCTTGACATAGTTGTTTGCTAACTCGTAACACTTGGTACAACAATACATCCAGAGTATAAGGACACGAAAATCGCATGTTAAGA
>JGI24022J15233_10003415_pt1 | contig 15742 bp, 9 predicted proteins | sample Ectturendosymbi2_FD_15233 | JGI IMG/M metagenome (IMG submission 15233)
GATATAAGGGCCCTTTTTGCGATCCCGTGGAACTTGAACTTGTGGAGGGGAATCCCGCTTATTCTGTTGTGCGCTTACCGGATGGTAGAGAAAACACAGTCTCTACCGATTTAGCTCCGTATCCTCCCACTCGCAACGGCAACCTTGACCCAGCGAACACTGACTCTTTGCCGTAATCTGACAGTGTGTGCGGCAACGACGTTGAGGATGTAGCAGTGGACGAAATTGATGGCGTACGATGTGAAAAGGAAAATAACGAGAGCTCTGTTCCACAGGACATTGCCAATGACAGTGAACACGCTTTGCCGCGCCGGTCTACCTGTAGACGCAAATCCCCTGGTGGCTATGATTTCAATGTCGCGTCAATTTGAACGGGGGAGATTGTGGAGATTCGTGTGTTGCTGCCTCGCCGCCTTCATGTCTTTGTCTGGGAGTTTCCTGTCATATTTGGAATATTTTTGGAATAACTTTGAAGCAGAAACGCTAGAAACGCAATCAAGGGTTTTAAAAACGCGTATTCTCGCTTAGAAACCAAAAATATTGCGAACCAAAATATTGGCGCGTTGGATCGGATGATGACATCATAAAATTAACCAAAAAACATGCCCCTGTCATGATCCCAGTGGCCCAAAACCCTCCACCCAAAATATAAAAAAAATTTATTTATTCCAAACTACACGACGCCACTAGTCATTACAGGATTTGAACAGCTCTCTAGCTCAATCTGCTGCCGAGTTATAGCTGGTCAAAGTTTTCCCTAAAAGGGAAAAATATGCCTTTTTTGAAACCTTTTGAATTTTGCCCAAAACTGGGTTTTTAACCCATAATTTTGGTTGCACATATGCTAGCAGGTCAGTCAAAGGCTCTATAGACTCAGATTTTGGCCTAGTTTTCAAGAAAACCTTGATTCAAAAGAATCGCGGCCGTTTCAGGGTTAACGCATCTTTTTCTATACATGCAACAGAAAATATAGTTTTTATGTTCATTCTGACGTCCGCCATATAACCAAATTTATAAATAGAAAAAATCCGTTTGGAAATAAAGTTTTCAAGAGCTCAGTTGAACAAAAAGAACTTGAAATGATTTCACCGAATTCTTACTTTACACTTTGTTCTTTTTTCATTAACAGTATGTCGTAAGTTCCTAACATGACGTTCAGCAAACAGACGTCGATCAAAGAGATGTCGTAAGTTTCCAAGCACGACGTTCAGCAAACAGATGCCGTTTTTGCAAAAGCATTTCATTTACTTCTGCTTTCCGTTGTGAAGCAGTGGCTGAGACCAAGACAATTTTCTCAAGCAAATAAAACATTTTTTACAGATGACCGGTTGCTTTGCATACAGTAAACGTAGACAAGGTGGGTAGTTCAACGACAATTTTGACTCAAAACATTGTTAGGCTTTTCTTGAAACACAAAATGCGCTGGAAGTTTCAAAGATGTTTCTCATCATTTAAAAATATCATTATCGTATGATTTTTATCGTGTGTAATTCTTTACGAAACTCCAGAATTTACTGTTGCAAACGTGCTTACTGTAAAAACGCTCCCCAAGTTTTAACCAAGATTATTCAGTACAATTCTTCGTACTCGCTTGTTCAATCTTTTTTGATGCGGTCTCCGTATCTTGAACTGACGTTCTGATGCACTGCTCAAATTTTTGCAAAACCTTTTAAAAGATGGAATGGTGTCAGCGATTTTACTTCCAAAAGTGCAGTGAACCTGGTGCTGTTTAATGACTATGCAGCCTCCATGGGAATGCAGTCAATGTCTGATCAGTTTAGTATTAGACTTTCAGGTAAATCATAAAAGGAACCGCTAATACTGCAGATGACTCAACAGAGCACAGCTTGTTTCCTAATTGAGATCTCGCAGTTGTTGCCAGTGTCGTCATTTAGTTAGGCCAATGCCGTTGTCTTTTCCTTAGACTATCTCAGAAATGTTCTAGTCATAACAGCTTACCAGCAAGGCCGTGTTTGTAGTCAGTGAAAGCCAACCGCCTATGTCTTCACTTTCTGAAAGAGGTTTTGGAGCCCGCAATCTATTTGTTTGCTTGACATTTCATTTCAGGATATCGAGAATATTTAATGTACTTGTTGCATTTATCAGCAATAAAACGATTGAACTATGTTGCTCATATCAGCTTTTTCCTTATCATTGTTTGTTTCATCATTTTAAAAGTACATCTATTTATCAAGAAGCTGTTCATTGAGTAAGGTTAGAGGGTGGCAATAATTGACATACTAAAGCGAACACGCGGTAAGTTTAATGACGCTAACAAACACGAACATTTTTAAATATTACAAACAATCTTCGGTAGCAACTCGCCCAAACTTCGAAAGAACTTGATAGCCTTTGGTGTAAACGCATAACCATAATTATTTACCTTCATACCATAACTTCAATCGTTTGATTAAAATTAAGTTACGTATCGGTGTAACTTCGATAGCTTTGATTTATGTTACAAATGGTGCCATGATTCTAAGAAAAACTTCAAAGATGTATGTATTGTTTTTAAATATTCTCATTTTTTTTCTAGCCACCTACCGCAAATCTTTGTCCTGGCTCAGTATTTAATACGCATAGCGCTGATAGGAAATTACCGTTCTGAAGATATGTTGGCAAATACCGTCTTTACAAGATTACAGTTACGCTCCAATGAAGGTATCGTAGTTGATCATAGTCGCAAGTGACCATTTAAACAACGTTTAGATATGGGTCTCTGTAAATTATTAATTGTAATAGGGACGGCCGGTCTTAATTAGCTAACTATGTTGTTTGACTCAAATCTGATTTATTTTATTTGTTTGAAGATAGCAGCATGTCTGCTGAACCATTAAAGTTTCGTTGCTCTGTAAAAATGAGATCTTCCACAATCCAAAACAATTCTCAGGACATTGATAGATGATGAAGTTGCCATTGAAATTAGGTGGGAAGAAGCGTAAAGCCTACGTTCAGCTCATTGCGCCATCATGGCCTAGACATGTTCAGTTTACTGCTTGGTAATGTTCGCTGTTGACTGTCCCCCTGTAGACAAATGTTTGTCCTCGACCATTCGGTTTTTGTGAAAGATCGCGAAAGGCCTTTCCAGTGCAAAGCATTGCAGCTCTAACCAGCCAAATGCCTACGGTAAGTTATAAAAACAAGGAGTGGCTTCCTGCTGTGATTTCTTGAGATAAAAGAACGTCCTGCTCTTGTTTGTTGAGATACCTGCAAAACTGAGTGGGATCTCAATAATAAAGTTTATGCGTTTGTTTCGCAACGTTCTAAAAATGCCAATCGAAACCGAGAAAAATTACCTTTTTTCGTAACGTTCTAAAAAAGCCGATCGAAACCGAGAAAAATTACCCGGATACGGGCAACGGAGCCTGTGTGAAGACTGCCTTTGGCCATAAGCCGGATCGTAAGCCGTTACCGGATTCTGTGTGAAGCCGCCTTTAGACTTGTCTTCAGGCGTTGTGAGTAGGGCAAGTTTTTCAACTTTTTTTACAGCTTGCAACAGCTTCTGAAATACTCAGAATTTATGTAGTACGATGAGCTGTTTGCAGGAATTTTGTATTGCAACTTTTTCCTTTTTTTCATGCAACTTTTATCAAGTAGGCCTATTGCATAAAATGTAAAAGTGTGATTTGAAAAACATGCTTGAGAACTATTTCAGTATAGTTCTGTTCTCTTCGATAACCGATTCGGTCTGAATAATGACCAAAAAGGAATTGTAGCGATGACCCGGCCAAACAAACATCAGTCCAGAACTGTCGGCCAAATTGTTAAATTGCAAAGCAACTTCATGCAGTGTGGAGCGAAGTTTAGCATGCTACGCAAACTGTTGGCAAATGATCGCCATTTCTCCCCAGATAATGTTTGGAAATATTTAGCATTATATGTAAATAAATCTCTTGAGTAAATCACTGTCGTTTAAAATGCTTGTGCATAAATGCAACTTTTTACTGCAACTTTTGATAAAAATAAATGCATATTTCTCACGATTTTATTGCAACAAAAACTTGTCCTAGTTATGAGTTTTTAGTCGTTTGCGGACAGGTGCGGGTTTGAGACCGAAAAAGTGCGGGTCAGGCGCTGGTTGGGATGGTCTGCGGGGCGGGTGCGGGTTAGAAGTGTGCGGGTGCGGGGCGGGAACGGACAAAACTTCTCAAACTCCTGCGTGGCGGGTTTAAATTTTGCAGGTGCGGGGCGGGAGCGGACAAAAAATTTCAACCCGCGCAGGACTCTACAAGCTACACATAACTGAGAACGCTGTGGGTGTCCCAAACAATCTTCCATTTCTATAATAAGCGTTTGAAAGATATACACTAAAGCAGTGGTCCCCAACACTTTTCCAACCGCGGACCGGTCAACGCTTGACAATTTTACCGCGGCAGGGAGTACTTTTGCAACGATGTTTCCATGGGAAGAATCGGCCAATCACATGCACAGAAAGTGAGTTGTGTCACCATCCAGTACACATTTTGTAATTTCGCGGCCTGGTTGTGGACCAGTGCCCTAAGGCATGCTGCGCGCTAGTGTTAGACTCTGTTTTGGATAACCGCATATCAGAAAAACACAATGTATGAAACGTATTGCTAACTGCTTAGAAATAGGACAGTTCTTTTTACACTAGGAACTGACAACTCAATTTCCAAGCAAGGAGCCTAATAAAAAGCGAAGTCACGATCACATTTCCAGATGAAGCTTGTGCAGTTACATGCACATGGAAAGCATATTTATTGCTGAAGCGGCAATTCAAAAATAAAAAACAAATGAAAGGCATTTTCTATGACATTACTCCCAATTTAGATAACTCTGCTGGCTATCGTGAAAAACGATCTCATAATCGCATATTTTCACACTGACTTCAAAAAGAATATTACCCTAAAATACATTTAATGCCAATAATATATCGCCGGGGATCGCCGAAAAGTCCTAAAAATGCCACAAGTACCTTCTTCAACAAAAGATTTGCTTCCAAAAGACCTCAAGTTCGAACATGGGGGCGCCAAATCTGTTTCTTGCCCCGGGCGCCATCTAACCTCGTTATGCCCCTTGGGCTGAGACAATCAAATTCACAGTGAATACCTTCACACTCAATCGCTAGTCTCTCTGATAAAGTCAATTTCCAATTTTGGTATTAACAACCCCTCAAACCTGCTTAAATCCACCCCCAATGCTGTTGGCCTGGCGATGGATCTGCTTCTATCCAGACGAGCAAACACAGGTGATGATCAGCCTATAACCAAGTTGAATCCATGAATTTCAGCCAGCACAACAAGTACCATTGAAAACGTCAAAATTTGCACTGTTTTTCTTTTTTTATGCTCAAATTTATGGGATTTACACGGAATGATTTAGCCAATAAGCTACGCATTTTGCGTCGGTTGCATATTTCACTGACAGCGCCGAATTTGTCTTTTCGCTGCCGGCGTGAGCTGTCTACGGGTTTGCACTTGCAACAAAAGGCTCAAGACACAACCACATAGCCGTCAGCCACTGTTGCCAGCGCAAACCTGGGGAGGGGCGTAAGGCGCCGTACTCCCTCTCAGATTTTGAATCGCAAATATTGAACCGAGCAAAAATTGTCCTGACCGCGTGCAGCCGATTATCCATTCCACCAAGCTGTAGATAGTTGCTTTTTTGCCGAAGTTTCTGCGATATACCTGACTGCTGCAGTACCTTGGTTTGTTGAGGCGTGTCGTGCTACCACGTAGTGGTTCAGTGTTACGCTGCGTTGTCGTCGCTGACGGAGTGAGGTAATGTTGCAAAATTGAATTGTTCGGTCATAAATCCTTGAGCTACTGAAGCACGCTCCTGTTTCTTTTTCGCTGTGACATGTCGGTCATTTGGTCCCGTAATAGTATTTGCTCTGATCGTAACAGTATTGACTAGCCTACCGTTTCGAAGATTTGTCTCCGAATTAACTTAATATTTTTCACTCATTCAAAAAAAAAATTCAGTATATTACGGACAAAAAACTAGGCACGCTCCATGCATTATTGTCCCATACCGACAAGTTGTTTGGTAACGTACAAATGTTGCTATAACTTTTCACACACATGCTGCATTGTGGTTCAATCAGAGGCATTAGTTCCGATACGAAACTCACTCACTTACTTTGCTGTTGCGCAACTAAGATGCAGACGTACTGCAGACTCACGGACTGCACTGGTAGCAGACCTGAAACTTGTTTTCGCTTCGCAGGCTTCTACAGTCTTGCGTCACTTATAAGTTTTCCATATTTGTTGCATTCCTATCTTCACCACTGCTTTTCCTCTCAAGGCTGCCACCAAGCATTAAAAATTGGAACTTATAACAAAAACAGACCAATTTTGCACAAGTCTCACCGGCAAGGCAAGAACTGTGCAAGCGAGAGATCGAGATCGCGTTTGTGATTGCTGGGCAGTTCTCAAGCGGAAAAGACAAAAGGAACAGGAGTATTATTACGAAAAAGTGACATTGTTTCATCATCACAAAAAAAAATTCAATAAACTATACGTGTTTTATTTTGAGACGTTTCGGATTATTCTTAATCCATCTTCAGTAAAAAAAAACATCAATCGCCCTAGTCCAGATTATGAAAAAAGTTGTGACACGGTTCAAAAGAAGTAGGGGGAGGCGGGCTGAGCAGAGGCGTAACGAGGGGTGGCAAGGGGGGAGCAATTCCCCGGGTGCTTAAATTGTTATAGGCTCGTCATTCAATTTAGGCACCCGGCGAATTCATCACCTCAAATTGGTTATAGGCTGATCAGTTTTGAATTGCCGCTTTTTGACTGGAGTTGGATTAAGAATAATCGGAAACGTCTCAAAATAAAACATGTATAGTTTTTTGAAGGCTTTCTTAGTGTTCATTAAACTGTTAAGTCTATCCCAATTTTACGCTCCAAACTGACATTGTTGTTTCTAATCGGTAAGAGGCTGGGTCAAAATCCGTTACGCAAAATCTGAAGTTCAACGAAGTGTAAAAAGCATTGTTCAGTTTAGAGCAACCGGCGACCCTCGGGCCGCATGTGGCCCAGTCAAAGGTTTTGTGCGGTTCAGTTGAGGTTTCCGCTATAGCAAAAGTATCCTATATACTGACATCCAGTCCAAATATTAGTAATCTTAAATTTGACATGTTTGATGCAGGTGGTGTTCAGTGCCACTTTATCACGTGTGTTACTACTGCAGTTAGGATTCGAACGCTGTAACTGCATTAGCTTAAGCTAAAGTTAGTTTGCTAAGATCAAAGTAAGGTATTCAATGTGCGGCCCTGGTTAAGACAGTGGAATACGTTTTGGCTCCGTAAGCCATTTGGGTTGGACATAGTTGGTTTAGAGCATTTCTGCCTCTGTTTCTATTTCGATAGGAAGCACAAAGGGGTGCATTTTCATCAGAAGGGCGCCATTTTAACGGGGCGCCACAGCCGTTTAGGAGGGTCAGTTGCCACAAACTGCCAACCAACCTGGATCCGCCACTGGATAGTTTAAATGGTAATGTTATATTTCATATATAGTTGTGAAATTTGAAAACCAGCTGTGCTACGCACATTGATTGAGATCACCTAGACATCTTTTGATATTTCTAGTCTAGTATTGAAACGCTAATGAATCCCGTAATCAGGTATGATTTATAATTTATAAGGGGACGCAAAACAGGTCTAGCACCAGTGCATTTTTCCTCTGATTTGCCCTGACTGCAGGCAACACACTTTAAAAGTGAGAGACGTTAAACTCACCGGAAATCAGCCCAGAGGTCGACCTAACGAGTTTGTGGATCAGGGGTCGGCAATTAATTGTTGCTAAATGTGTGCCGATTTAAAGTTCCAAATCATTCAGTGTGCCAACTACATAAGTCTCTTGTACAAACCAAGGTCAACAATACTTGTTGCGGATCATAACAAATTTAGTATGTAAAATATGAAGCATCTGCGTGCCATTGAAAGTTGCTTGGCGTGCCAAGTATGGCACGCGAGACGTAGGTTGCCTACCCCTGTTCTGGACTGACTACATCTCCAACATTGTTTGATTCCGTCTTGGTGTGGTACCAGCAGAATTTTCTGGGATTGCTAAAAAACGCTCGGTGTTTCGAATCATACTGGAGATGCTGCACCGTGCCCCTCACCTGTGGCATGGACGTCGGAAGGATTTTTCCAAGGGGACCACCAGGGTTTTTTTCCAAAAATTATTCCAGTGGGGCACCAAAAGTGGAAAAATTTGATTTTTCCCTCTCGAAACTGAGAAAACAACTTTTTTGCTAAAATTGTCAAAATCCAGGGGGAGGTCTTGCTCCCCCTTCCCCACTTTTCGACGCCCCTCACCAGAGGAAAACAAGGTATATTTTCATTCTTGTTGCCGTACGACAGTAAGGACACTTTCCGTTGTCTCTCAGTCTAACAACATGTAGCTGGGATTATGCTGATCGTATAACTGTCATTTCCTGTATCCGCATGTGCGGATATCCGTATGCGCATGAGATCTTGTTCGTCTTGGGTGTTTGGTTGTCTGTCTGGTTTTCTTTGTGCCTCGTTTGTGAATTGATTTTTTTGGTAAGCATAAGTATTAAGCCAGTTTTCCTTACATGTACCAATAATGGATACGTTAGACGCACGCAGGGAAAACACAAATGGTGCAGTTATACCGGGAGATTGAAAGAAATTTCGATTTACCATTGCTAGCAAAGTGGTCATTTCTTAAACGTTTTACATGTTTTAAACATTACGTGTTTGGTCATGCAATCTTGATGTACTCATGAAACAAGACAGCAGAATGCAAAATGATTGAATCAATGCATGGGTTTTATTTTCCCAATTTTTTCCGATTTCCTTTTACACTCAAACAAGCACTTTGTGAGACATGAATTCCATAATTTGAAACACGTTGTTGACACACAAAAAGTAATTGAAACACTATATCCCAAACGCTTAATAGCGCTTCAACCAAACATTCAGTTAAAGTTGACAAGGTTACAATCAAATCACAAATTTAGTTTGGAAAAACAAATTGGTTTACAAAAACTAGTCAGGATGTTGTCACATGATTTTTTACCTCACACTTTCGGGCGAGAAACTTGTGTTCTCAAAGCGGAAAAGATTTTTAATTTCAGAAATTGCAAAAATCGACAATTGGTATTAAATTAAAATGATCTGTGGATAGCACTAAGCAAAATTTGTGGAAAACACAGTCTATCAAAAAATGACCTGCAACCACCAGCAACGGAATTTCAGTCATTGCTTTCCTTGAAGCCGCAAGCTCCTTCCCTGTGTGAAAATAATGTCAACAAACATTACTGAGGATTTCGTCCACCATGTCTCACACTTGCAAACACTTGTCGAAGAAAGCTAACGATCTTCTGTATGACGTCGGTGTATATTACTGGATTCAGAGAGCTGTTGATGGGCAAGAGGATTATGGCTGAAACTGCGTAAAGTACGGAAGGGATGACAATGGATCCCATACTTAGAAAGGACATCACGCAAATAGGCAACCAACAAGCAACATCTGTCAATATCAAAATAGTAATTTTTCTCTGCATTTTTCTCCCTCTGTCAGAAGCTTGTTCTGCGGGAACAGAAAATGTGGATTTTATGTAAATCGATGCGTAGGAGGCAGCGACAAAAATCAAAGCACAAAAGTTAAAGCAGATGATTGCAGCGGACATCACGTTAAAGTGCGACACGTCATCGGCAGTACGGTAAAACTTTGGAAGGCAAACGCCGCTGACGCTGTAATAACCGAAATACCCGGTGATGTTCGGTTTAATAGAAGCGAAGTTTAACTCGAGATACTCATTGACGTCTTGCCAGCCAACACCTAACAATTGCGTTCCATTGCTTAATCCAGAAAGTCGATTAGCAAACTCGAAAAACTCAGAGTAGTCTGTAACGTCAGAGTGAAAGTAAACACTCTTGGACACGAGAGCTTTCGTGACCATGTAACGTGATAGAGATGGTAAAAAGGGAAGCAGAGCAAGAAAAAGCGAAAAAAGCCAAACTACGGCAAGGGCACCTGAAACCAGTTTGATACTAGAATTTCTAGCTTGTATAGGTCTGTGAACACTGTATAGTCTTTGCGCGGTTATGCAGACCAGCACAAGCACTGAAGCCTCGCTGGATAAAACATTTAGAATCCCAATGAAATTGCAAGTGGTGCTAGTGCGCCACGTCTTGTCGAACTTACAGTAACTTCCCGAAAATTGCGCTGACTTTATTGCAATCAGCAGCAGGGCAATTCCCATCAGGAAGTCAGCAATTGAAAGATTCAGGACCATAAGGGCGTTGATCAAAGGCGTGTTCCAGGATTGTTGTTTTTGTCGAGTTGCTGATTCGTACAATTTTTTGCTGGTAGCTATGGCAACGGCCACGTTTCCTACGATTGACATAAACGCCATTATCCAAACAAAAAATTGAAGAGGCACAGATTTTATCAGCTGGTCTTTTGACGACAATGGGTTGTTGCTCAGAAAACTTGGAGGGCATTCATCCGAACCATCGGAACAATCATTTTTTCCATCTTCAACTTTGGTCCTTTCAACGAACAGTGGTTTGCCGCTACTGCAGTAGAAATGCGTGCTTGACGAGCAGTTGCATTCGTCACAACGATTGGCTCCAGGTGATTTGCAGTTTTGTATCTTGGTGCACGAAATGCAGTCAGGGATGTTGTCGCAAGTTTTCTCTTGTGGAATGCTCACTCGATACTTCTGACCTGACAAGAATAATATTCATGTTACGCAGTATACGCGTAGGATCAGGCAACTTTTTGGGAATGTGAAGAATTTTTTTTGTATTTTTCCAAAACTTGCCCAAAACATTTAGGTGCGTCATACTTCCACCTACAATTTTCTGCAGCAGCTGTTCATTACCCATTATAAACTCTTAGCACCAACAAGAACATTTTTTGGTCATAAAAGTGTTTTTGGAAAGGAAAAGTCGCTTGCCCAAAAATGTTTTGCGCGTCATCAACTCTCACACGACATCTAAACGAACATGAAGACCTTTCCTATATTTGGAGGTGAAGACATTCTTTTTATGGAGAAAAAAGACAAAATCAGACTTGGTTATTCTATCAGACTCACTGATCATTATAATAGTAAAGGAAGACGTCGAAAAATATGCCCTCGAATTTTCAGGGATATTCCCGAATTTTTGACAAATCAAAACTTTTTTGTGTCTGATTTCAACCCCAGATCCTACATTATTATTTTGCGGTATTTTTGAGAAAACGTCACTGAACTACACAGTCGTCACAAGGAGAGTATGATTAAGGCCTTCACTTGGAGACGTGAGCGGTGTTGCTTTGAACACTCAATAAATCAATGGAAGGAAAGAGTGCAGCAAGCAGCAATTATAGTATTATAAAACTTAGGCTACAACTCAACCAGCTGTGTCTATAATGTGGTCAATTCGAAACAGAGCCAGTTGTTTGTGATGACAACGTCTGTTTGTCCCCCATCTCTCCAAAATTTTGAGGAATTTGGTTCGCAACATTATCATACAGTAGTGATTCTTTTTATGAGAAGTCTGCTTCAAATGCCCCAATCCCTATTTAGATACAAAAAGATTTAGTCAAATTTTAGAATAACATTAAGTCGGAGTGCAGCTAAAAAAAACACTTAGGAAGACTCGCTACGATGCACTGACAACGAATATATGCATGATAGCCGCCATTTGTGAGTAATTACCAAATTAGGCACTATCAAAATGTCACCTTATTTGAGGTACCTTCACCATTGTAACACTTCATGAGAATTTGCGAGTCCTGTGTTTGCGGGCTTGTAACGACTTAGGGATTGGGGTTTAAGGTTTGGTTTTAGTTTAGTCTTTTTTGGTTATGACTTAGGATTAGGGTTTGGATTTAAGGTTTGGTGTTGGGGCTTAGTGTTTGGGCCTAGTGTTAAGTTATAATGTTTCAAGGTTGAGATTTAGTGTTTATTTAAGAGTTTGGATTTAACTCCAACTCTTTTGGTATTCTTCTTATAAAATTGCACTGATTCAGCACTTCTCACACAGCATTGCCGCATGCATATTGTGGCTGTGCATGGTAGATGAAGGCACCTTATACCAGGTAATATTTTAATTGCGAGTACCGTCCTAAATACTCACCAACAACGTCTTTCAAGCACATATTAGTTGTCAGCGCATCGTAACTCGTCTACCGACCTCTTTGTTCCTTGGTGTGGTTGGTATAGTTCTACAAGTTGACCAAATGTTGTTTCAAACTTCCATCTATGAGACAAATTTGGATTTTTTCTTGTTTCACGCAGGGCTTATAGATGAATTTAATTCAAGCTATGCGAAGCAAGATTAGATGTCATGACGTCAAAATTGCGACAGTCATAACGTTTTACAGAAAATACAGCAAAATGAGGTCCTTTTTATTCAAATATTCTGTCGCTTTTTCCAAAATCCAACGATTTTGAAAGCAACGAAGGCTTCATCAGATGCGATCCACTATTTGATCGCTTCAGACGAACTATGTGCTAACAGCTTCAGTTCAAACTATCTGTGAAGTATTTTAGATAGCGAGTAACATCGACCCCCATTCGAATGAAAAGAATAGCTGCGTCGACACTACAGCAGTAGACCATCGTCAAATGGTGGAAAGTTGAGGGTGATATTTTTGTCGAAGGTTAATGCTGTACTGGCACACCAGCACCTACAATGCAAATCTAGCAGAATACTCTGAGGTTTTGCCGCCTATTCGTTAATTTGTTTGAAAAGACACAACACCTAATAAAGTAAGAGACTTATGAAAAAGTGCTTTGTGCTTAGTGCGCTTGTGCCAAACTTTATTCGAAATACATCGCCATCTGCCTCAAATCATCTAGAACAGGGGATCCCAACCTTTCTCTTGCCATGTACCCCTTCAGCTTTCTGACAGATGAGCATGTACCTCTTCAGCATTTCAACAGATAAGGATCTATCCCTTCAATATTTCGACAGATGAACGTGTACCCCTAATGTCTTGATTTTGTCATGATTATTCTTAGATATATATAACAATAAGCATAGAATGATTTTTTAAAATAATATTTACAGATTTTATGTGGATATTTGGAAATACATAATATGTAGATATATTTTTTCTTCTCCTGACAACCTTAAATGTACCCCTTCGGATAGGCAAATGTACCCCTGGGAATACATGTACCCCAGGTTGGGAACCTCTGATCTAGAGCAAGAAAGTTCCATTTTGATCCGCTTTGCACCGACCACGTATCACACATTATTTGTGTATGCCATTTCGACAGATTGTGTGTGACGAGCACTTAAGCTTCATGGCTCGATCCAATAAAAACTAAGCTCTCCGACGCAAAGTTGCAGAACCGGATCTCGTTTATCATCCTTCAACAAAAAAAACGAAAATCGTTATTTTTTTGGAAAAAACAACACTGAAATCCTTAGTATTGCTGCACGGTTTCGAGGAATCAGACGAACGGGCACCGATGCTTCAAGCTCGCACATATCTGTGTTCACGAACCAATTTCACGAAGACGTAACCAATTTTCACAAAGGCGACACAAGGGAATCAATCCAGCAAACTCTATTTAAAACATCGGTTTCACGCAACGCTACGGGTCGTCAGTCCTAAATTATGAAAGCAATGCCGAAGGTAGAGCTATGTTTACGGCAAGTACAAACTGAAAAAAAACTATTGTTAACTTGGGCATAGCGTTTAGAATTTGATGTTAAAGCGTTCATTGGAGTATGGCTGCCAAAGTTAAGAACGCAATCCGACTGACTTATTCTACCAACGTTACGTTTGAGTCATGGCGGCGTGTTTCCGTCAATGTGGGTCTGTTTCTTTGCTCGATATTTGGCGTCAGATAGTTCTGAACTTCCATTGAAAGCAGTTAATTGGTGAGGATATAATTTTCGGTGTGTGCTCGTCGCAGCGTCTGCTTAGATTTATGCGTTTGTGTTTTGAGTTTGTTGCTTTCTCAACTCTTGCTCTACAGCTTTTCAGCGTTTCACCTGCAATCATTGCTTGCAGACATTACAGCACTGTGGATGCGCACTGTCACATGATATCGATTTCTTGAAAATTATTTGCTTGATTGCTTCGCTTGTGTGGACAGCGTGGAGAAAGGTTATTTGATAAAAACAAATCATTGATTTACCAGCAAACAGTCCGGCTATGGTTCCAGCGTCGCAGAAAAATCGTTCGGGACAAAAATTCTCGTCGCTTCCTTCGGAGCAATCTTTTACGCCGTTGCAAACATATTTTCCCAACATTAATTCTCGAAACGAGTCACAGGTTCGCAGATATAACTTGGCGTCCTTGTTAAGATTTACAAGTTTGGCAAAGCCCTTTATCTGCAAAACAATACAACGTGTCTGCATCGCGGAAAGCCAGGCGTTGGCAGAATGATGCGGTTATCTGACAATTCAAAACGTAGCCACAACCTGCTCAGGAATTCAGGGTGGTGAACCACCCTCGGGTTTCTTTTTTGTTAATGTTATGTCCTTAGAAAAATGTAAGAAACTTGTGTTTGCATGAATTCTCTTGATTTTCGAGACAAGTGGAATGGTGCCAGAGTTAGTTTACAAAACTCTCCCTGAAAGCCTATGTATAGCCATATGGGTAGTGGGTACTATACCACCCATGTTTATCTGCGTGTAATACATTTTGGGCACGTCGTATTTACATTAATCTGCTGTTTTGCCATTGTGTTTTCATTTGCTCTGATTTCCACTGGCAATTTCTTTCCTTATTGCGCAATGGCTCTCAGTATAATTTTTGTTTAATGGATGAGTCATATGAAACAATAAAAAACTTGAAACTTCAAACCTTACTACATTAACGTGTCAATGTTATTTCAAGTGCAAAAAGTGTTTGACGGTTTTGAAGTATCAGTGGGTTTAAATACCAGCCGACACACCTCTTTCTTTCTGAGAAGGTCACAGACTTTTGGTTTCTTCAAACAACCCGCTCTTAAGCTGCACTCATCTTCGAAAGTCGCGCATTCGATTCGTGAATCACACCTTTTCAGAGAAATAAAAATGGTTTCACTTGACTCGTAAATAATTATAAATGTCGAATAGGTTTTTAAACTGCTCAACAACAAAGATTTCAATTGATCATCAAAAGCGCAATGATGATGTATAAACATTACTTTAAACGTAGACATATCATTTCAGAGAAACAAGAAGGGGTGCATTCCACAAATGATGCAAATGTGGAACAGGTTTTTTATTCTGCTCAACAATAAAAGTGGACCTTCATAAATATGATGGTTATAAATGATGCACAAATTTATTTTGAAAAATAGACAAATGTCGGGTGAAGTTCATGTCCGGTGAAAAAGAAGCAACATCACGTCATAAATTGAAAGAAACCGGATCGATCTTTTGTTTCATGTGCGAAAAGTAGAAAATCTGTATCTGAAATGTTCTATAAAAAATGTCTTGACAGCATTTTTTATCGATCATTGTCAAAAACTAATTGTGTTGAAACCCTGGGAGAACAAACAAAATTAGACAATGAAAAGGAACACCTGTATTAGTCAAGAGGATATCAAAACACACATTTGCAACCACAGCACAACAATACATCAGTTCATCTGACAACAACAACACAAGCACAGAGCTCCGGGTGGATGACGGATGGAATGCAGAGTGGTTGGACAGCACTACGATTCACCGTGCTTTTATCACCGACTTTGGCACCCACGCTCCTAGAATGACCCTGCCCAGAACAGCGGATCTGACTGAACCGCATCCGCACAGGTGTAGGACGCTTCCGCTTCCGCTTACACAAAAAGGGTTTAGGCCTTTCTG
>JGI24022J15233_10003416_pt1 | contig 15740 bp, 13 predicted proteins | sample Ectturendosymbi2_FD_15233 | JGI IMG/M metagenome (IMG submission 15233)
AAAGAGAAAAATGAATAAGGTCATCGATAAAGGTTTTAGAAGCTGCCGCTTTGTTTCAACAATTGTGAAACACCCTGTACTTAAGCGGATCAGGACTGGATTGGACTCAGTTTTTACGGATCAGGACAAGACTCGGACCGAAGAATTTCACAGTCCGCTCGTCACTGGCGGGTCCCTGGCCAAACGTTAGTGCCGCCACATTACCTGACAGCATCTGATAAACCCTTCCCAAACTTTTGTCTCTTCCCACACTCGCTTCAGGATAAGACGTTGCAGTACGTTCATCACGAAACCAGAGAGCTGAGGATAGTTGATCAAAGCCTGCCGAGGCAAAAAGTCAACAAAAATCTACATCAGATTATATCATATTGACCAAATGTGCTGGTGCGTATCAACGATACAGAAATGGATTGAGGCTTACTAATGAGAACGTTATGCAAGCACTTTCGTGTTTCGGGCTCTCCCTTAAGTTTCACTGCAAGACGTAAAGATTCTCACTACAGTCACATAAATCTTAAAATAGTAATTTAAATTTAAAACAAAGATAAGTGAAAATAACTCATAGTCGCCGATGACAATGCATGCGTGCATTACTTCCAAATGACTGCGCATGAAATTAAACATTTGCAGCACATTAATTCACACCGCAGTCGTCCGTACATTGGCTGCATCAAACTATCTGCATGACAGCAGACTGGAACGAAAGCATATCGGAAGATACTGCGAGACGACCACTCTCGACTTATCCAGCAATTCCATCTGGACAATAAAGTACCTGTATAACAGTTCGCATGAGTAAGGTGGGCATTGTTTCCTGCTCTACCAGCTGATTAATGGCGGTAACCAATACTTCTGACGTGTAGATTTCTTTTATCGCGAAGCACATGGTTGTGGCTGCGAATAAAGCGAGTTTTAAGTAACAACCCAAAGTTCAGTAATTCAGGAAAGTTTATGGCGTTACAAGACGATGTCACAAATTCCAGTGAGGTTTAACGTTCTTTCAGTCGATGAAAAAAATCCGTTTGTAAAAACGAACTGTGGTCTTTAAGCGCAATACAGGGTTCCCGCACATTTGAAAATCATTTTCCATACATTTTCAATATCTTTTCAATGCTAAATTAAAAAAGTTCAATACCATCACTTCTCTTCATTTTTAGAAATTCTTAATCATGAAACGCAATTATGCACATTGCATAAATAATGAACTACTTTGCTTTCAGTAAAATTCTGCTCAGACACTTCAAATTTCTTTTCCATTTAGCATTTCCATACTTTTTCAATACCTAATGTACATTTTGGCCAAATTCCATCCTTTTTCAAGGTTTTGAAAACCGAATTTGAAATTCAATACTTTCTCAATACTTTCAATTCTGCGTGGGAACCCTGTCAATAGAAGTCATGTTGATTTTTCAAAGAAACTTTTCTCCAGCACACCTGAGCCAAATCAAAAAACGCAAAAAAAACACAGGTCGAATTCATAACTTATTGTCGAACAAACGTGGAGAAATGAGCTTACAGCTTCCTCTGCGTTACATTCATCGCAACTTTACATTTTTTGTTTTGCAGTCATTCCTTTACAGTCTTTCGATGAATTTTCTTTACTGGTACGGTGGGTAAAAACAGCAAGCTGAAGTAAATCTAGGCACAGCACACTTTGTGTAGCACGGAAACTCTAGTTACACAAAAGCTGAAGAATGTTGGAAGTCGTTTCAAATAACTAAAATTAACTTTAACAGATATCCCATCTATAGCTGAAGTACGCGATAAAACTGCGGATGTAAAACTGTAGCGCGGTCGAGAGCACTATTAGTCACTCCATCAGCGCTGATGAACAATCGCAAACGTAAAGCATAAGTTCGCTGTCCACACCTCTCATGGCGCACTTGACGTCAGCTTTGCTCGGGTCAATGTTGTGAAGAGCAACGAGCAGCTCGAGCGGAGTCAGTGGACCGAACGATTGCTCGGCTTTCTCGTCACGTTGGTAACCGAGCAACCTGCAACCATATAACACGACTCCGCTTTTTCCAGGGAAAAAATGCCATCACTTCAAACAAAATCAGAATCAGAGAAAATACTCTTTCAAAGTAGCAATATAACTTGGACTCAAAAATCTCCGTTACGCAGTATTTAAGAAGGTTATTTAAAAATAAAATTATTTTCATTATGATGTAATGATAACTCCAGCTTGTTCGACCTTTCTTAAAAACGGCATGACTTCACTAGCATACGAACAATCAAACACACTCTAATGTAATTGTCTGTTGTACTGTTTCGGTAGCTAAAATGATTGTTTTTCAATAATATTTTGAAGCAAACTTGTCACAGCCCTCAGCAGCCTTGCGATAAAAAAACTCTTGCAGAACTGACAAGTGAACAGTTTTCTACGAAGCAACCCAATATCAACATAAATGTACGGGCGACATCCTGTAGATCGACACCACTCTAGTATGCCGTAAGTCATGAAAAATGTCTTTTGAAAGCATGACATCACTATAAAATTCTTATCAAAAACACTTCCCTCTTTTTCACCGACACAACTCATCTATGATAAAACAAATCAGAGAAATACACCTTGAATTTGGCGTGACTGTAGACTAGATGGCTCGCATGGAATTGTAATCCTAAAATTAAAAAAAAATCTTCAAAATGGCATCCTCACCACGTCACGCACTGGGATGATTTCATGCGCGATGTATTTTAGCAGAAAAAAAATTCCAAGCAACGTTACTGCCACTACCAAGCCTCAAATTGTTAACGGTCCAGCATTTATGTGCAGCGAGTAATTTCTCAGGGCTGAGTAGACTTTCTGCAATTATATTTTAGGGTTGTGGTGACGGCATCCACGTCCCATTGAAGCAATTGTATGTTTGAAGCCTTGTGCATTTTGCGTTGCTACGTGTACACTGAATACCGGTTCAACCAGTTCGCAACCGCTCGAAGCGTTTTAAACCATTTCACCGCTTCTGCAAATCCCTTTTATGGAACAAGAATGTTTTCCACCCTTGCTCCTACGAAATAATGCATCCTTAAGCCCCTTTTGGTACTGAGTATTGTACGTGATATCCTGCATACTGGGTGCTGGCCGTAGCATAATATATATAGACCAACTCTTCCTTGCGAGAGTAGGTAAGAGTTTTGTGTCGCTAGAAGTGGCCAGTGTGGATCGATCTTTTAACCTGTTGTACATAATTCTAGATACTGTGTATTGTTCCTATGTGATTAACCTTCCCTTGTCTTCTATTTGGCGTCTGGTTCTCAGTTTAGATTTACAGGTAGCAAGTTAGCCGTTAAAACAAACTTTTAAAATTCCGAAAGTGTTCAAAAGAATGCAGAGAGACTGATCTTTCGGATACAAGAACAAACAGAACCTGTAGGCAACTCCGATCACGTTAAGCACTCGGTTTGCATTTGTGTAAGGTCATAAAATAAATTCCTCTAGAATAGTTATGTTTTACCCGGGTGCTTAAATATTTCCAAACCAGGTTATCAAATACACATCGAGGCCGTTTGCATTGCATAGACCGACATTTATCAATATGCATAGAAATAAAAATTGTGTATGAAACGACGAAAAACAAACATTGTTTGCTGATTCTTGCAACATTTCATGTGCTGTGCAGCACATTCCAGCGGCGTTGGAAAAAAGGTCTATGCAGCAGGCATCTATCAAAACCTGGATTACGATGGCTAATGACGTAACACGACTCCCCACTCGCCTCATCACCACCGATAAAATAAACAAATTTTACCCAATCTCCAAATGGCACCGTTTCTGACCATTTTGATTAACAATCATTTTTTTATCTTTTCATCAGCGACCTCTTTTTTTATCTTCGAGTTTACAACTCCTCACCCTTCTGACAGCTTGATATATGTTAACGCAACGTCATCGTCGCATGCGACTTTGTCTCTCACCTGTTGATGACGCCAGAGACAACAGTGGGGGTCTGACGTATCAACTTGGGGAGGGCGAGAAGCACCTCGTGCTTTTCGAGACCGTTCAAAACGGGAATGATGAAGCGCACGTCAGGCACTCGCTTCTGGTACAACTCGCGGACCCGAAGAACGAGATCCTTCGAAGGGTGATCTGCGGATACATAAAGTTCGCCTTGTTCTTGAGATCAAACCTCCGGCACAGGTGAGCAGTGCTTCTGTATTTGGTTGAAGATCGATCCGCTCCAGATTTTAAGTACAGAAATCGAATGCTATCTTAAAGGCAAAGGTGTTAAAAGGACTCGGCATAATTTTTCAGCTTCGCCAATGAGGCATATTTTGCAAAAACCAGTAAAAATGCGTTTAGGTTTCAATAAAAAGATATCCAGGCATTCGCAAGCATAGGAAAACAGCAGACACCTGATTACACTGAATCGTGTTTGCAACAGCTGCAGCGAACTCACTCATGTCAGTCAATATGTGGAGCATCCTGGTGACCAGGGTCTCTGCGCCCTTCGGACATTCCTCGACCAGTTTCAGTAGTTCAGGCGATTGCATGTCCAGGCCGTGCACGGGTTCTAGAACAGCATGAAGCACGCCTCGCTTCACGCCCGCGTTTGCTTCCACGTACACTTCAGCAAGCCTGTTGAAAAGAACAACACGGCGATCGCGGAGGCTTAAACAAAGACAACCATTTCCAGCTGCGAAGGGAAATGCTTCTAAATTAATACGAAACCAGAATTCTTGTGGTCTCTTTTTAAATATCCACCCAGAAACGAATGACTGCTTCTCTATTTGAAAACTTAGCCACTATTTTTCAAACTATAGCCACAGGTATGTGTCCCCAACAATGTAGTCACTTGGATTGGCATGTGTATAATCACAGAGAAAGTACTGCATACGCACAATACCAGGATTGTTGTGTCGATACAAAAAACTTTCGACAACCTCGACCGCTCTTTTTTTTAATGCCACGACTCCGACTCTTTCATTTGTAACAATCACTTTTATTTACCGTTCTAACAACGTCATAACTTTGTCTTAAACCCTGCATTTTTAATAGCATTAAAAAGGTTTCAACAAGCTGCGTAAATTGATATGTTTTACACATTCAAACATCGATATTTGGATCTACATTGTGATTTTACCATAACAAATCTATAGTTTTATCTCAGAGGTAATAAACACGGTGATTGATTTTGTAAGGAAACAGATAAGATCTAAGATTTTTAAAGTTTCTCAAAATGTTCAAAACTGAAAATTAAAAAAGACTGCCTTTTTCTTCAATAGGATTGGCAACAATGAGTAAAAAAAACATTAGCAAGAATTGCTCTTTTCCATCAGGTGTCACTCACCACGGGGTCGACCAGGCTAAGCATTACAGTCACATATGTATGACAAAACAATGGACGAAAATTTTTCTGATCAATCAGCAAGTGACGGCCAATCGTTCATTGGCACGTGGTAGTGCTGACGAACGGCTAAAGACAGAAAAATTTTAAAATCTCCTTAGTACATCAAGTGGTCAATTAAAAATGTAGAGCAAAACTACAAAGCGAAAAGATTGTCTAAAATACAGCATGTGTGATCAAAGAACCAAAAAGGAAACCGTCGCAGAAGTGTTTCAGTTTACTTTAAATTTAACATAATGCAACAACAAGTTCCGCGAATACGAAAGTTGAAGATAAAGCTTTTAGATAAACAACGCGGGTTTCCGAAACCCGCCTCAGTAAGTTGCAGTGTTGTTTCATAAAATTACAACGCGCTTTGCACCCGAGTTAACCAACACAACTTTCCAACCACAGTCTCTGTTCACAATAAATTTTTTTTAAATATATCAAATACAGCCCCTGTTCACAATCAGACTTTCTAGAGCAGTGGTTCTCAACCGCGGTTCCGAGGACCGCATGCAGCTCCGTAGCACCCTTTGTGCGGCCCTCAGAAGTCTTTCAATCACACTCCTAATATTTTGTGTAGCAGACTTCGTTCTGCAATAAAAACAAGAGGTGTCAATTGACTTGTGTTAAAGTTTTTTAGTGCGGCTCTCTAACAAAATTGCTGGTCTGAAATTGGCTCCTTTCAGCATCAAGGTTGCGAACCACTGTTCCAGATCAAATCGCTGAATTATGATTAATCGCATATATCGGATAACTGCATAACATGTCCGAAAAATTTGATATGCAATTAACCGATTTCGTCGATATTCAAAACTTGCTGAGCAATCTAATATCAGCTGGAGCCGGAGTCAGAATTTCACAGACTCCCAACTCCGACGACCCTTCGGTTTTCGACTCCAACTCCACAGCCCTGAATAATACGCAAGGTGGGATGGCTACTGAAACAATGCTTGTTTGGCAAATACGGTACAACGAAGTTAGTAGATAAAACAACACCATTATCTGTATTTAATCCACACCATGTTCGCATACATTTCCAAAAATATACAGCAGAGTAGATTCAAGTTGTCCATTTTTATAACCACGAATGTATGAATAGCAAGAAACTGGATGGGTGTGCTTGTAATCCCCAGCCTACATCTTAAGGAAAATTTGGCATGATAACAGTGAAATGATTTGAGATATATTGCACAGGGGGAAAAACTTCAGAAGAGAGCTAAATATACATTTTGCGACTCTTGTTGCAATTATAATCGAAACGGTAATTGTCGTTGAAGTTTTCAGCTGTTTTAATCAATATTTTGCCAACTTTGCTACATAATCAATACGATCATAGGAAAGTCCGCGCGGGCCTAGCAACGTCAACCAACTACTGGCCCAAACTTCAGAAACTCAGGGTTGTTTGGAATACCAACATCTTAGTGTGGACCTTTGCAAAACGGTGACGTAAAAATGTAGTTTATTGACCTCAAGGGAGCCTTTGATTGGCAAAGATTTTCAATACACCAACTGAAAGCGCAGCATATTTTTTTAGGCAACCTATTAAATGGCGTTTTACATTCACACAACACATCATGCTCGCCAAAGAACATTATATTCGCGCAGATAGGCTATGCAACGCAAACCTTTCAACTTACTGGTGTATGAGCGTGTGGTTCAGTGGCAGGAGGGCCAGGAAAAGAGACATGCATTGCATCATCACATCAGAAGTCCACCCAGCTTTTTTTGAAAAAAAAAACAAAAACTGCATTGAAGAAGAGCGGCATTTTTTATTATACAAGAAAATGCATAAAAATCCACATCTGCTGTTCGTTAATGAACGATTACAAAACAATGTTTAACGACTGAGTTGAGCGGAAAATACTCACATTCGTCATTTTCCTTCAGTTCCTTGTTAGGAACTAACTCTGCCGGCGGTTCTTTCCGTTTAAGAAACGATAAATTATTCACTGCGTATTTCTCAATAATAGGTTTTAGGACTTTGTCGTACAACTTCTTGGTTATTTGTATGGCTTGCTTCCTAACCTGAAACAAAAGAAAATGCGACGATGTAATTAAGCACCGCTCATTTCCAATTTACAAAACCAATCGGTTAGAACAAGCTTTCCTATCGTGGGCGTGATACTGATAACTGCGCGAATAGAATGTTGTTTGGCGAGCACTGATAAATGTTTTTAAGGAGAGTAGAATTACAGAATTTTCAGTGTCGGTAACTCAAAAACGAAAAGAGATGTAAGCAAGGATATATACCACCTTAGTTTGCCATTAGAACTTGTGCTTAATTACGTGTGCATTTAAACGAGGAAATCCTACAAAGCAATAAGGCAATCACAATGATTTAGTCTCCGGTCAGGTTGCACTATGCCTTCCTTGAAATAATCTAGTCCGGAGAAGGAAATATTGAAATTATTAAACATAGAGAATGTATTCAACAACTTAGAAAAAAGTTTTCTTCAAATAATGCTTTCTCCTTTTTGAGAAGCAGCAATCATATTGAATTTTAGCAGTAACAATATTTTGTAGTGCAACTAGCTCTATTATAATTAAAACCCTGGCAATATACTACGAGACTAACGCTTCCGTGAACTTCAACAAGAAATAGAGAAAAAGTGCAAGGAGAAAATGTAGGCACTGAGCAAGGAGTTGTAGCACTGTCAATGCAGCTATATGCGTTTCAAGAACGTATGACTTTGAGAAAATATCAGATCAAGGAAACAGGACAGGAAAATGTATGTTAACCGCGGAAACGTAGAGATGATTCCATTTGGAACAAAACTGTTTAGTGTCCTTTGTTACATTATGNCACAACCATGCTCGAGAAACGTGCGGAAAACTCGTATAGTCTCTATTCAGTCTACACAGATGTAGTCCAAAGTGCAATGTGAGCTTGCAAATGATTGATCCACTAATCTGTTTTTTTTGCTGAGACATTTCGGTCATTTGTCCCATAAAATTATTAAAACTTGCTGTAACAGTATTTACTAATCTATATTTTCAGACATTATGACCGAATTGACTTAATTTTTTTCGGCTATTTAAAAACTTGGTCTATGACCGAAAACAAACCAAGCCACCAATGGCCATTATTGTTGGGGTTCCTTGGGCCGAAGAAGTAAGCCACCACTTCATACAGTGTTTTTTTCAAGCTGTTTTCGGGTGTCAAAATGACACCCTAAAATTTTGCAATGACATCCTAAAATTTGAAAGCCAATATATGATTTTGCCTTGTATTGAAGTAAAATGATTTGAGGAAAGCATGTTTTCCTGCACGTGGCTATTGCAACAGACGGCTGCATTGTTATAGGCCCACACAATTTTCTGGCACAGAATTTGGAAGCGAAACTTGTAAGTATGGCATCTGTGCATTGTCATGCGCACCGCCTCGCTTCAGCCTGTTACTTTCTTGACGTAGATTTGTACAGTATGGTGTACGAAACTGCGAAAGCACTTTAGTGCAACTATGGGAGTGTTTTACTGTTTCACCGTTTCGATCGGCTTACCTGGCGATGCATCAAACTACAATTAAGACAAAAGTAACATAGCGAGCATTTGGGTAACTTAAAACGCCGGATGGTTTGGCTGAATCGTGTTTGTCAAGTGTCATGGCGTTTTGGAAGGGCACCGGAAGATTGGCAAATTGATCATCCCCATACACAACTAGGGAGACAGGAACGAATGCACCAACTACCGGGCTATCTCTTTGCTTAGCCTCCCAGGAAGAGTATATGCCAAGTTCGTTGGAAAAAGATAAGGCGAAAAGGACACCCAGTGGAGTTTTCGTCGCGCGCGTAGCACTACAGAACAAATTTCCACTCTCCAGAAAATTTTCGAGAAATCCTGTGAGCCTGTCAAAGACGTATACACATGTTTTGTCGACCTCGGGAAAGTATATGGCCGCATTCCTTGTCAAAACCTTTGGGGTTGTTGCGGGAGTACAGTACGGTGTTGACGGGTGCCTCATGCTGGCTGTCAAATACCTGTATTCCTGTTCAGAAGATTGTGTCCGTGTCGACAGATTTAAATCACAACCGTTCACTGTTGGTGTTGGGCTCCGACATTGGTGTGCGCTGTCACCAAACTCTTGATGTAGTTTACATCAGGGTTCTCCGCACTGCGGCCCTCGGGACAAATCCTACCCGCGAAGCCATTTCACCCGGACGCGAAACACATTTTGCCAATAATGAAACAAATAATATATTTGCGAAAAATGTGTTGATTTGGTAGAATGAAACATATCTCGAATAAATCGCATTAAGATGTCTGGCCCTCGAACTGTTGTGCAATAGCTTATGTGGTCTCTCCCAAAACATTTGAAGAGCTCTGGTCTATATGTATTGGATAGACAGTCACAGACGCGTCAACAAGGGTGTCACTGCTGGGAACAGCAGGATGAACTGTTTGCTTTTTGCGAACAAATTCGTATTGCATGCGTGGATCTTCTTAACAGGGTCTTCAGTACGCATTTGATCGGTTTTCTGCTGCGTGCGAACAAGCAGGAAAGCAAATCAGCTCCAAAAAAATTGAGGTATTGTGTCTCTTAAGACGCCCAAGGCAGTGTTTTCTGCAAGTGAGCGGAAATTCACTGCAGCAGGTGGAGGCTTTCAAGTTCCTTGGGGTGGTATTTGCGAGTGACGAAAGTCGGAACAAAGGGATTGATACACGGATTGGCAAAGCAAACGCAGTTATGCTTGAGCTTTATTGCTCCGTGGTGACGGAACGGGAGCTATCAAAGACCGCAACGCTTTCGGTTTTTGAATCGGTCTTTGCTCCGATCCTCACCTGTGGTCATGAATCTTAGGTGACGACTGAAAGAATCCGATCCCAAGTGCGAGGGACGTGACGAAACGGGAGCTTTCAAAGAGCGTAAAGTTTTTAAATCGGTCTTTGTTCCGATCCTCACCTGTGGTCATGAATATTAAGTGACGACTGAAAGAATACTGTCAAAAGAACAAACGGCAGAGACGGGGTATTTGCGAAGAGTTCGCGGCGTGACACTTCGAGACAAAGACCACAGGTCTGAAATCCGTAAAACCCGGGATGTCAAGCCACTTTCCGAATCGAGAGATCCCAGCTGTGTAAGTTCGGCCATGTGTCTAGAACAGGAGTTCCCAAACTGGGGTACATGTACCCCCAGGGGTACATTTGCCTATCCTAAGGGGTACATTTAAGGCTATCAACAGATGAGCAAAATACATTTGCATATATTTTATTTCAAAATATTTACACACATCAGTGAATATTCTTTTCAAATATCATTAAATGCTTATTGTTAAATATATCTATGAATAATCATGATAAAATGTATTGTCATAGGGAATTTTAGGGGTGCCTGTGCATCAGTCACAATGCTGAAGGGGTACATGCTTATCTGTTGAAATGCTGAAGGGGTACATGGTAAAAGAAAGGTTGGGAACCCCTGGTCTAGAATGTCCTAGGAAAGAATAGCGAACTAAGTCCTTCAGGCTACAGTCTACACCAGCTATGTCCAACCCAAATGGCTTACTGAGCCATAAAGTAGGTCACTATCTTGACCAGGGCCGCATATTCAATGACATATTGTTGAGGAACGCACACTGAATGGCTTACTTTGATCTTAGCAAACTAGATTTAGCTTTAACTGATATACCGAAAGTGTTCGAATCCTAACTGCAGTGGTATACAGACGAGATAAAGTGGCACTGAGGACCACCTTGACCACCTGCACGTCAAGTTCAAGATTATCAAAACAGTAGCCTATGTAGGATACTTTCACTACAGCGAAACCTAAACTGGGCCGCATGTGTGCCGCGGGTTGGACACAGCTGGTCGACACCCACAGGAAAGCGGCCCAAAGTTCGTCCAAGGACCTGGTGGAGTGACTACATCTCTGACCTTGGTTGGTACCGTCTTGGTGTGGAGCCAGCAGAACTATCTGAGATTGCTGTTGATCGTGAGGTATTTCGAGTTCTGCTACGGCTGCTGCCCCCGCGACCCTCCCCAAAGGAAAATAGGGCACGAAAATGAGTAAATGAATGAGTATGTACGTCTACATTGAACCTTTCTATTTATGAAATTGTTTTCGGTTTGTTTGCCAAAAGTGAATGTCGTATTCATATAATTAAGCATATTTGGAGAGAAGCTTGCGTTTTTGTGAAAATGAGTTAAAAGTACAGTATCAGGAATAGAAGGCAAAATGTTGCTGACACCCTAAAGCTCCACCACGACACCCTTTCAAAAACATTAAAAAAACACTGACTTCATATATCTCAAATATTCAACTATTTTCTGGTAAGCCATTTCCATTTCTAAAAAACATGAAGGTTGTTGTTTTTTCGTACTCGGCTTTATACTACTAGTTCAGTAACGTTGGAGTTGCAACTGCACAAATAATTATAAGCTGACTTAGTTCAGTTCTAAAAAGCTGCAAAAATAAATTTTGTGGTTTGAACGTAGTAACACCTTTATGGTCGCCGCAAAGAACGACAATGACTTTTTAGACTTTGTTTAGAGGCATAATGCATGGCGGTTTGTTAGAGCAACTTGTGTTGTGTGTCCTGTCCATCGACACAATATAATTTGACCTCATCTTAGTCCTGTACGACTATCAATACCAGGGTGCATGAGGGACATAAAAGCGATACAAAGACAAAGTGGGAGAAATTTGGACTGACCCAGAGCACAGCCACGAAATAATGCACATCACACAAAAGGCTTCTTGTTTGCGTTATTTTGGCTCTGTCAAAAAACGTTTCTGACCACGTCTCCTCCCCAAAGTCAACGACAGCAAAGTCTACAAAATTTCTACGAAGACGTTGGCACCAAAATTCTGTGACTCATAATCGTCGAAAACCTGTGTGGTGTGTTACGATCGGAAATCCCGAGCTGCATATGCGCAAAGCCTCGCACCGTGGCAGCAAGCAACAATAGAGATCATGCCTCGCAATCTCTCTTACTATTGCTTTCTCGCGCTACATATATAATCGTGTTGTTCTTCACGCACATCCCGTTCGTGATGAATCACACAATCAACGCAACGCCACCGGAGAGGTTGCAACAGGTGCACTTCACTAAAAACAATTTTTCTATACAAGTACCAACTGAAATAACTACAAACACTTTTACCAAACACATTAATCTGATATTTCACAACCCCCTCTACTCTTGACGAACTTGCTTGCTATCATATTAACACGACAAACGTTGTCTTTCGCTACACGGCTGAGACCAAAAACTGACGGATTAAACACAAAGTTTCATTGGATTATGGCAAGCATCTTTATCATCTCTACCTTTTCAAGACGGAACGCGCTAAAATCAAGAAGCACGCGAAGAAGCTGCATTCTTCGTGGTGGTCTGCGCACGATCAGCTCACGAATCAGAAGGAGGCCCGAATGGGAACGCCGCTCGTCCTCGCAATAGGTTCGCACGAGCTGCACCACGTTCTCAGTTAACAAAGGTGCTTGCAAAAGAAGCTTCGAGAAAAGTCTGCTGGACAAAAATATTTTTCCTTACTCGCAATCAATTTCGCCATCAAAAAACCTTTGCACCGCCAATAGTGCTACCGCTTTCGAACTGTGAATGGCATCAACCTATCATCGATTTTAGGCATTTCTCTATAATCGAGAAATTCACGCTTATTATCACAAGCAAATCCAGTTACACCGTTTTATAAATAGATGGTGATCGCGCTGCACTCCTCTATTTTATCCACAAGTGAAGATCTTACAACGTTTTGCGCATCTCTACTGCACTTCGCTCAAGCACGGCACAACGCGCTCAGCTCACATAAAAACGTTCTAACGAACAGTTCGTCGGTAGAAAAAATCACAAATGCAAAAACTGCTGACCCTTCTCTCGAGTCGTGCTTTTCAAGCAGTCCCTGCAACAAGCTGGTCAAGCAAGCGTCATAGTTCTCCTGAGCAGCCCGGTCGTTCGGACCGCGGCTGTTCTCCAGGAAGATGTTGAACTCCTCGTACAGCCACTGGAAGGCGAGCTCAGATCGGTTTCTGATATCGGAAAGGATGAACTTTGCCAAAGCTGCAAAACGCGAGCGACACAAATAAGAAATTTCGCTGCCTGATACGAAGTTATTGAATGCATGCCTGCATGTGCAGTACGACCTGTATCGATCAAAACAAATTTGTTTGCACAAGAAGTGGGATATTAACACTCGGATGCGAAGTTGGCAGTTTTAGACACCTTCCACCAAACACTCTGGTTTCTGATATAAACCAGACCAAAAAACCTTCGTAAGCAGGACCAAGAAAACCAACCAAAAGTAAAAAATTATATATTCACACAAAACGTGTCGCATCTAAAAAAGGTGTAACATCCTAACGCTGAAGTTGACTGACACCAGCGAACTCCATTCTACGTTGTAACTTACATCGGTGGAGGTCACCTCCGAACTGAGCGACAAGACTGGTCAGCACTTTCTGCCATCGGTGATGGACTCCACCAGCTATGGCGCTCCCTGCCACAGAAAGAGTCTTTAGATGAGTGCAACGAAGGCGTGTATGTTAAAAGGCTGGTTGAAAATACAAAGTCTGATAAAATTGCATGGCGTATCGCGACAAGGGCCACAGAAAAAATTGAAAATGAAAGCAGGTGCGGGTTTAAGCAAATTATGAAAGAACTATGACACAAAAATCCACGTTAGTTTTTCCCTGAAAAAATTTATTATTATCAACCCTGCGAAACGCACGATAACTTCGATTCATTGTTGCCTTCATATTTTTAGCTTTTTATGAGAAGAAATAAAAACAACCGAAACAGCGACCACGCCCTCCTCAAACATCAAGGTCAACCTATGCAAAAAATAACTTACGTTCAGATTTCAATATTCGCAGAACGGCCATTTTGATGATTCTATCCTTGACGTCGATGCTAAGAGGCTTAGTGATGCTGGCAAGGTGAAAACCCTGAAGCAAAACGAAGGTTTTAAAGCCAGAGCGTTAAATTAAATTGTATGAAGCAAAACAAAGAGCAAATCAATCCAACAAGAGAAACAAGCAGCGTCTGAAGAGCAACAGCGTGAAGTGTGAAAACGGCAAGACTGCGATTCCGACGATGCTACTAGAAGAATCGAAAGCAAATAATAGGGCCCGAGCAACAAACCCACAGCCCTCACCTGCATTCGCCTCTGCAAGCCTTTACTCGGCACCACCGGTTGCACGGGTTCCAGTGAGATTTTCTCCGGCTTCCGTTCTTGAGGATCTTTGTTTTCATCGTTTGCCGTTGTTCCTCCTGTGAAGATAACGTTTGGTTCGAGAAAGACGCCACGCAGGTTACTCTTCGGCTCACGTAAGTGCAAGCAGATTGCGATAAAACTGCAGGCAGCAGCACAAAAGCAAGTGTATTCGTAGCAACATGTGATAAAGATGAAGTCGCAGGAATTGACGGAATGGGTCACTGCGTGAAACTTTACACGATATAAACATGTATTATTTTCAGGTTTATGCAGTTTTCTACAGCGATTTTTAAAAAGTAGCTCATAGAATGTTCCTGCAAGTCACTAAAATTTTCACAAATAAGCATTTTTCTTCTTTCGATAAGCCCCAACAATTCGATTGCAGTGCTTGTTTCTTAATTCTAATGCAGCAGAACTGTCGAGCGGCTCATCCCAAAATATATCAGCGCTTAGACAATTCTTCACCTCCTTCATGTTTTTACAACCCATCTACTCTACAACTTGTCTAACGTACAGTAGTTGCAATCTCACACGCAAAACGCAAGACCTGCAGTCGGAACAGCTTAAGTTTGACGCTTTGGCGGGACTGCTCGGCGGTGCCCATTAGCAAGGTACGTAGCCATACACGGCAAGAGTATTTCTTCCCGGGTTGAAGTCGCGCATTTAATATCTTCACCTAAGATTTTCTCCATCACGTTCCAAAATTGGTCATAGGCAGGGGGTGCCCAACCTCTTGAGTCAAGACCTACTTGTTAAGTAGCCTATCTCACAGGATCTACCAGACCAGTGTCAACACCTCAAAAACAAGACACTTCGTTTCCAGCCTGCGGTAACTTAACTTCACAACACTTTATCTTGTTATCACACATCCACTGGATATCACATCACAAAGTTCTCCTTTCTCAAGCAAACGACTAATGCAGTGGTTCTTAACCGGGGGTACACGCACCCCTTGGGGGTACGAAGCACTAAAACAAGGGGTACGAAGCACCAAATTGTTTCTGGGATACACGCCCCGAAAATAAAAAAATGTGTTTCCGATTGTTGTGAGTGCAGTAAACTTTACCAGAGGCCAAGCGTTGAATTTACCTCTGTTCGAAGTTTTTTTGTAACGAAGTTGGGGATCAACACAATGTTCTTTTCAACACAGAAATGAGGTGGCTATCCCGTGTTCGAGTGCTTACTCGTGTTTGAGCTGTACAAAGAAATCGAGCAGTTTCTGAGACACCGAGTTAGTGGCA
>JGI24022J15233_10003420_pt1 | contig 15734 bp, 11 predicted proteins | sample Ectturendosymbi2_FD_15233 | JGI IMG/M metagenome (IMG submission 15233)
AAAACCTAAACCCAAAACCTAAACCCAAAACCTAAACCCAAAACCTAAACCCAAAACCTAAACCCAAAACCTAAACCAAAACCTAAACCTAAAACCTAAACCTAAAAGTTGAACCTAAACCCGAAACCTAATCCGTAAACATAAACCCTAAAGGTGAACCTTAAATTGAAACTTAAACATACACCCTAAACGTAAACCATAAACCCAAACCCTAAACTTTTTGAAATAGTACATTAAAAGCACTCGTATCAAACGTGTAACCTCTACAAGCTAAGCCAAAGGAAATGGTGAGAGCAGAACCAAAGAACAATCGCACAACAGCCATACACACTAACCACTCAACTGTGTTGACGTTACTACTAGAACTCAACGTTATATGTGAACGAAGGTATATGCATTTCGAATTGGAAAATAGTCCCAGCAGATTTTTTTGCATTTGGTGGCAAAATATACACTACCATTTAGCAAACCTGTGAAATCGGATCACAACTAAAATTTTTGATATGGTTGGAATAATCAAATCAAAACAACAAAAATTTTCTCAGTCCGATCCAGTCCAGATCCGTTCTCATCTCTGGTATGCAATGGAAATAATACTGCTGAAAATTGTGTTAATGTAGATAATTTTGACTGTTTTTGTGGAATAAAATTCCAGTTTGCATACTTTCATCACTATTCTTTGTTTTTTTGTGTTTCTATCTGCTTCAGTTTTGTTTATTCTGGTCTTTTTTCAGGCTCATCTAGTTTATATTATGGAAACCGAGGTGGCAACACTGAACATGTGGTAACTGACAGACTGTTAGTGCTACCTGGTGAAGTTGCGCGAGCGCAGCTGCAGAGGTGCTGCATTGCCCCTGCAGATGCAGGTCGTGCGAACCGAGCTGGCATTCGAATTGGGTAAGCTAAGCATTTTTGTGTGATACGCAGACGTATGTATTTTTATCTTAAAAAAGTAGGAAAGCTGAATGTGCACAACGCACGTGTACGTTACTGTATCCCATTTAATACTTTTTCTTTGATTGAATTATTGCAAACAAAACAGCGCCACAATAATTGAAAGCATTATGATTATTTTATTCAACGTTTCGGCTTATGCGTAATCCATCATCAGGAATAAATGGAATGCAACTCTTTGATTTCTACTCTGACAATGTTGCACGTGCTGACTCGTCTTCTTGCTATGATCATGAGACTGTCACTGACTGTAAATATCTTTGCATACTTTTCTAAATTCGGCTGACAACCATTGTTGTTGGCCACAAAAAAGTTACATATATAAGCTTCCATGACTGCTGCCTTACAACACCAACGTTACTTAAATCTACAGCAAGATGCCCTCACCTTTAACTAGGCAAGCTTTTGCATGAAGAAGCAAAAACTTATGGAGTTGAAAGAAAAGTGTGGTATGACCGTGGATGGTTTTTCTATGTCTTGATTAGTTTTTTCAGTAGTTGTACTTGGTATATTAGTATTGTGGTTGGGTAGCTAGCAGTTTAGGCTTATTATTCATTGACTTATTGGAATTGAAGGCTTTTGTCAATGAGTACTCGTGCGTGGTAGGAAACAATTTGGTGCATGCCAACAATGAACAAAACATACTACTATGTTATCCATCGGCATGCCACTTTTGGAGTTCTGCTTAAGAGACAAAGCTTGCCTTGGGAAAATTGCTGTGTACAGGAGAATGTTTTTAAAGAAGGAAGTGTCTATTTTACCGCTGATTTTCTGGCTGCAACAGATCGGCTGGAGCTATTGTGCCGCCAGTCTGACACAATTCGAATGAGAAGGTCAGTTTGTCATGCAATCAGTGTGCTGCTCAAAGTGTAGTGGTTATGCTTCATGTCTAGTATACTATGCCATTGGTTTTCAGTTTGAATCTCACGTTAGTGACTTTTTTTGCTTTTTTAAAAACTTTTCCATTAGGTGTTACCTTAAGGGTTCACTTAGGGGTTAGGGTTCTTAGCGTTACGGTTAGGGGTTAGTGTTAGGGTTTCGGGTTAGCGTTAGGGTTAGCTTTAGGGGTTAGTATTAGGGTTACGGGTTAGTGTTAGAGGGGTTAGCCTTAGGGTTAGGGGTTAGCATTAGGGTCAGGGGTTAGCATTAGGGTTAGTGGCTAGCATTAGGGTCAGGGGTTAGCATTAGGGTTAGGGGCTAGTGTTAGGGCTAGGGGTTAGCATTAGGGCTAGATGTTAGCATTAGGGTTAGAGGTTAACATTAGGGGTTAGCATTAGGGGTTAATGTTAGGGTTAAGGGTTAGCGTTCGCATTAGGGGTTAGCATTAGGTTTAGGGGTTAATGTTAGGGTTAGCGTTAGGGGTTAGCATTAGTGCTGGGGTTAGCATTAGGGGACAAGCTTTTGGGTTAGCATTAGGGTTAGGGGTTAGTGTTACGGTTTGGGGTTAGGGTTAGGGATTAGCATTAGGGTTACTGTTACGGTTAGGGATTAGTGTTTGGGTTAGGGTTTATGGATAGAGGTTAGCGTTAAGGTTTGGAGTTAGGGTTAGGGCTTAGCTTTAGGGTTTATCTTTTGTTTTTACTTCGTTTCTGCCAAGCTTCGGACTGGCGGCACAAAAGCTCCAGCCAAGCCGTTGCCGTCGGCATTTTGGCGGTAAAATAGACACTGCCTTTAAAGAATTTTACACGTACAGAAACTTTCAATTCCAGTAGGGTTCATTGTCAAATTTACAGTCATTGCCTATTCTTTACAAAGTTCAGTATCGTAGGTGCCTTGTTAAAGATGGATATCCATCAGTAATGGATCTTGGTTGTGGATATAAAATCGGTGCAACTGAAGTTGCAAAAACTGATATTTTACAGTTGGCAATGAAACCACAATGTTAGTAAAAATAATGTTACTACAGAAGATATTGTTACAGAATCTTGAAGATGTGTGTTTTTAAGTTTGATAACTTTTGGTGAGGTAAGTTTCACAACGGCATGATCTAATTTTGCAGTTTAGGGATTTAATTGATGAAAGTGGTGTAGATGCCTGATGGCAAGCAAATGCAGGTCTGAAGGAGCACGACTTAAACATAATTAATAGCTGGTAGCTTCATAGCAGTTGCTCAGTAAAATTTTGATTCATTTTCTCTTTGGATTCATGGTTTATTCATGTAAGCAGCCTTCGCAAACTTAGTATACCATATGGAAGCTTGCATACTAGTTGGTGATGTTCAAGTTAAATACAACTGTCACTGTCACAATTTTTTATAGCAAATAATGAAATCACACTAAAAATCCAATTTGAATCATATTCATGCAGCCATTGCAAAAGTGAAGGCAACAACCACACATCTGGAAAAACGTATTATAAAAAATCCCTTCCTGTTGGACACAAAAATAATAGGTTTCAACAATTGTGAAAGTAGAAAAATTGAAAACATCCCAAACCTATTGGCATTATATGTTTGGTAGAAGCTCACATGAAATTGCAATGACAAAAATATATTTTGATTCTATTTTTGCCTTAATTTATTGTGTAACACTGTTTTTATTCACTCTGGTTATGTAATATGTCAACACCTGAGTTTTTTTTCGCTTTGAGACGTTTTGGCCATATTTTAGTTGAGACATTTTGGTCACTGAAACAGTTCGATCATTTGTCTCACAGTTGTNTTTAAACTTGTCATAAAAGTGTTTCTTAGCCTATATTTTCAAACATTCTGACCAAAATGACTTATTTTTTTGACCATTTTGAAAACGTTTTAGTTTATGACTGAAAAATGACTGAAAAAAAAACAGGTCAATACACATCCGTCACAGATATCTGCACTGATGAACATAGATGCTTTACATTGCACCATTCAGTAAGCCTAGTTAACTAGGTGCTAGGATACTATTTACCCTAGTATGTTAGATAAATCCAGACTACTGTTGGGATTCTATTTTTTTAGTCTGGTCCAAGCTAAAGCAAAAAGTATTGTTTGGGCAAAATGGTATTGAATGAAAAACTATCAAATTTGATAAGTGTACCCAAAAAGAACAGCAATGTAAATGTTTTGCTGTGTTGCAGGTTTGTTTCCATACAGATGGTCAATTTAAGTTGCCTTGGTTTGATCATTTTATGTCAAAACAACTATAGCTGCTTACATTTCTAGATTAGTAAGAAAAGGCATGTCGATGAGTGACTGTTTTGATTCAGTGGAGATGTCAGCAAAGTTTGGTGTAATGTTTTGATGTTTTAGTAAACCTCACTTTGACAAAGCCTTATGTAGTTCTCATTATGAACTTTATGTTTTGTGCAGTAGTTTGCTAAGTATGCAGTGACAGAGCAATTGGCTTTATTGCACATTGACCAGTTTTAATATGGATATTAAGTCAAGTGAAAAAGTTGATGCCTTGGTTACCCAGACCAAAGATGATGGATCTCAGAACTTAAATGAACCAACCCTTAAGTTATACAAAAGACGGTTTGTGATTATGGGTATATTCTGTTTATATTCAATGTCCAGTGCATTCCAATGGATTGAGTATGCTATAATCACAAACATAGTGCTAAGTTACTACAAGGATAGCACTTACGTTTCTATTGCATGGACATCAATGATATATATGTTATCATACATTCCACTAATGTTTGTTGCCACATGGATGCTGGACAATTGGGGTCTTCGGCGAATACTCCTGTTTGGCGCCACACTTAATGCTGTTGGATCTCTGATTAAAATTGGAAGTGTTGGTCGAAATCTGTTTATTGTTTCTTTCATTGGTAAGTGTCAACTTCAAGCTAAAAGTGTGAGTGGTTGTGGTTGAAATCTTCAAATATTTTATAGCGTACTATTGCCATCATTACTTAGTCAAATCAGTTGCAACAACAGACTAACTTAGGTGGACTGAAGTAAGTAATAAGTGTGCATTCCTTGATATGAGTTTTGATTGTGGAAGTCTTTTTTTATATCTAAGTAATGTAGGTAATTCATTACCTGCTGAATAATTGAGACAATTCTTATAGAGTATAATGGAATAATGTGTCATTTTATCACAAAGAATTATTGCTTTCTGGAGGAAAATCTTAAAACCATAATCAATGTAAGCATTGTTTAAGCATTGTGTAAACATGTGTAAGCTTTCAGTTTCTAGTTAGTGAGATGGTTGTAACTGTATTACATACTATCACAAACAAAGTTGTTGCATGTTTCTGATGTACCATTACAAGAGCAAAGACAATGTATTATAAAAGTTCCATACCGTGGTTGTGATGCACAATGCCCACTATTGAAGTTCATACATCAAAGACAACTTTCAAGGCGTTGTCCATAAATGTTCAAAGTTGAAATTAAAAATATCTCCTAGTTTATTTTGAGATGTACAGAAGAGACCTGAATCAATTTCTTAAAACCTTTATCTGATTGATATTTTCTGCAACAGGTCAAACTATTGCAGCATGTGCTCAGTCTTTCATTCTAGAAATTCCACCAAAGATTGCTTCAGTGTGGTTTGGTGCATCAGAAGTGTCAACTGCAACTGCAGTTGGTGTTTTTGGCAACCAGGTAAGCCTGAAGTACTTGGATGATTTGTAAAAGCTGTTGTGCTAGAGTGCTTGACACTTATCAACAGAGCTTACGCATATCTTGTTCAAATAGTTTTTGAAAAAAACTTTTATGCCTGATGAACATGTTAATAAACAAAACCATGGCTACACTGGCAATTAAAAACCTTTTACTACCAGACATGTGCAAATATTTTAATAGCAGTAATGTTGCATTTTTGTCTTTGTTTTTCATAGGTGTGTAAACTCTGTTTTTCATTTAAACGTGACTGTTCCAAGCTTTTTCATGACATTCCATACTCAACATCTGGAAAGGTTGATACGGATACTCAAAAAGTGTTTCTCTACATTAAAAGTCTGAGCTGCTACTCAAGACAAATACATGTAACCAACAGTGCCATTTTGAGTTTATACTGTCATAACAATGTGGCCAACATTACCTCCAATATTTAGGGATAAATGATCAAGGTGTTTTGAAGTTTATATGATTTTGATTCATGTTAGGCACGTGTTCTACGCCATTTATTTGTTTCATTATATTAATTACCAGAAACAAAATTTTCTGCTCAATTTTTGTTGTGGTTTTAGCATATTCAATACATTTCTTGTCAACTGTTCAAGGGACCATTACATTTTTAGAAGTATTTAAATAAATCTTTTGGTGTTGTGACCTTTTGCCCAAAACAGCTGGATACCCCTGCTTTAGTTAATTGCCTGGTTGTTGTTCATTTACCTAGACTTTTGTTCAATAACTAATTTTATTTTTAATGAAGCTTGAAGCCAAAATTCAAATCATTTTTTGATTGCCTTGTTCCAATTTAACTTTGGTCACATAAGGTCTATTGTCATATCTGGTACTCTATGTATAATTGTGTCTCATATTTTAAGCTTCTGTTTGGGCTATATTTAAAATAAGTTTTTATGCTTGCACTGTACATCATATCCATTTGGGTATTTTGAGTACTGTTTCCCAAACTTTTTTCTTACAAAGCACATGTGTTCAGAAGAAAGGAGATTTTTTCTATCTTGCCAGCATTGGGGAGATTTTCTTGTTTTGCTGTTAATTTCAAATCAAGCCCGTTTTTGAAGCAGCACTTTTATTGCAGAATTAGTGATATCATTTGTGGATGACTATTATTTCGTTTCTATAATACAAGTTTTATCGCATAATTTTCTCACAACTTACGTTTTTCTCGACAGCTGGGCGTTGCGTTGGGATTTGTTCTTCCTCCCCTTATTGTTCCCAATTCAAAGGACATGGATGCTGTTGCGGCTGGGTTTCGTGTTCTCTTTATTTCGTCTGCAGCGGTGTGCACCGTTGTTGTGTTTTTAATCTTTTTAGGTGAGAGCAGCTTTTAGCTATTAACAAATCGTCGCACGTTTAGTTTGATTTATTCATTTTAGTCTTTGAGTTGGTTTGCTTTCTCTGGCGTTGTTCTTCGACATTTCACTCATATGCATTGCTTGCAGCTTTCAGCACTGAGGATGCGTAGCGTTACGTGAAATCGATTTCCTATTGAAAAAGTTTTCCTAATTGATTAGACTGCGTTACCTTGGTGGAGACTAGTTGAAAACGATATGTGCAAATTTGAATCATCACGAAGTCATGAAAGCAGAACCCAGTCAGTTGAATTCTCGAAAGCTTGCAGCAAACCTAGAGCTTTTAATTGTCGTTGTACAAAACGTGGGAAATGCCTAACGCTATTCTGCAATACACTGTTTGTAACGCTATTCTGCAATACATTCTGCAATACACTGTTTGTTAGCTGTTCATTTTTTCCTTCACAATATGAAATAAACGAAGTCCGAATTACCGGTATTTTCATTTATCATTCCTGTCACACATGCGTTGCACCTGAATCATTTACAAACAGAAATTTTTTTTCCAATCTTTATTTAAGGCATTGGCAATCGTATGTTGTGCAGGAGGAGATGTGAACACTCAGATATTAATGGAAACAAGACGCAGGATTGTAACTGGAAAACCTTGTATCATAAACTGTTCATCTTTTATGCTTCTAAAATATGTTATTGTACTGCAAAAAAACTTCTCAGGGACTAACGGCGAAGCAACATGTTGTCCAAAATCTGTTCCATGTTGCACGCGGATGCGTGAGATTTTGTTGTAAACTTCGAAAAAAAACTGGGGCTTACTTTTATGAAAGCTCTGTAGGATCTAAGCGAACGACCTCGCCGCAATTAACTAAACAGAATTGCTTGTGCCTATCCGGAAAACCTGTCCTTTGGTCAGGCTGGTTTGGCGAGCTTGGGAGTCGCCAATGATTGATCGATCAGCAATGTATTCACGGAGACATCGTATTACGTTCATGCTTAGTCAGCTGAGTACTTCGAGTGCAAGCAACTTCGATTTATTTATTTTTAATTTTTCTTTTAAATTTCGTGCAGTAATCCGAGATCGCCCCCCTCTCCCGCCAAGCAAAGCACAAGCTGTCGCCCAACGCGCCGAGTCAAGGAATAAGGAACTGCAGGAATCGTCGTTCAGCAACTACAAGCGTTCCATTTTCATTTTGTTAAAGAATGTTCCATTCGTGTTGTTACTTCTTACGTACGGTGAGTCCTTTTGTGTTGACAAACACGTCGTTGTGTTAACTGACGTGCCGCATTGAGCTGGCTAAAATTTTTGTTTGTTATGTGACGTGCACGACCAATCAACCCATTTTTATAGCCTGTGCTGCCACTACGTCCACAAACGAAACAAGTCTAGGGCAGGGGTTACCAACATGGTGCCTGCAGGCACCAGGTCCCCTGCGGGCCTGTTCTGGCATTAACATGATCAATGTCTTAACATAGATGAATATCATCTATTATTAATAATAACATAATCAAAGGTGAATTGGGCAAATGTCTTATGTCAGAAGTGTGTATCAAGCTGGTATAGCCCTTTGCATGAATCGGTACCCACGAAGTAGCTGTCAGTTTCAAAAAGGTCGGTAACCCCTGGTATTGGGTGAACACGTCCAGTACAACTGCTTCATTTGTTCGACAGACTCGTACCGTATGGTTTTCACGTGGACATTGTGACAACGAATGGTTTACGTTGCTTCCAAATGCGAGAAGAAAAATATCTCATTGCGGTAGCTTGTATTGCCCTGCTTGTAGTTTGAGTCAGGAACTGGAGTCTGCAGTTNTCACATTCACGAATTTTAAGGGTGGAAGAAAAAAATGCAATTTCCCCCCAAACGACCATACCGCTCGCTGAAGCGACCCTCCTTGAAATCGATGATCTATATTTTGCTCTCCACTTCCTTTGGTGCTTTGTTTTTTTCACCCTAGATGTCAGGTCTGGATCCGCTGTAAGTTTGGTTGGTTGGTAATTTTAATAAATTTCATGTCGCGAGCACCATCACTGTTGGGAGATCTGAAGCAGCTAACGAGTGTACTTTGCTGAATGTGCTCTTTGAACAGTAGGAGTCTGTTGAATGGAACAATACCTTTTGCTTCCGACGCACAGCTTGGCCTGTCAAATGTAACTTTCCGATTTTCTAAGCTTGCTGATGGGATCAAAGGTTTCCACTTCGTTAGGGATGTGTTTACTCATAGCGCCGGCCCGGCTAATTAAAGTCATTCCGCTAGACTTCTGACGTAATTTGGTTTGCACGCAAGGACTGTCGAACGGAATGCGTTACGTTAGGCATTACTGCTTGCTACCTATCTTAGACTGCTGTCCGGCTTAGAGAATCAGTAATTTCAATCATCTTTCGATAAATGAAATGATTGTCGTCAGTAATCCTTCATTTCATTAATCAACTATAAAGTGTTGTAAAGGTACTGTAGGCATACGCCAATACAAGTTGGTGAACTTGCTATCCTACAATGCCGATTGTGCACGATGGACTGCTTCCAGTGTTGTGAAAATATGGTCGCTGTGTTGGTTCGCTGTTTGACTGTTAAAAGTATGAAGTGTGTTTTGCTCAAGACGGTGAATGCACGTTTGCTTTCAAATTCGGGCACATTTCTAACTTGAAACTGCAGAGTGCTGTGGCGTATTTTGCGCAAACAGCTCTTTTTGTACCGCGACAATCATTTTTCTTTCTGGCGCAGGTATCAACACGGGATGCTATTACGCTATTGGCACTTTGCTGAATCCAATCTTGGAAAAATTCCATAAGGTTAGGTCCGCATTGCACTGTCGTCCTTCACTAATTATTATTAATTGCCGGTCTGAGCAAATGCAAAGATGAGTTATTTACCATGAGATGAATTTCTTGGCGTGTGACCAGGTGGTTAAAAGCTGCGATGGGAAAAAAAAGCTTTTACGACCTGATTTTCCGCAGGACGCAACAACAGAAATCGGCCTTATTGGTCTTACGATGGTGGTGGCTGGTCTTTTTGGTTCTGTGCTCTGCGGCTTCTTCCTTGACCGAACCAAACTGTACAAGTAAGTTGCATGCTCATAACAGTACAAATATTCACCGTATGTTGGCCTTTCACAGCCGGTTCATGGCTTAACTGTGTAAAGCGACAGCAAGTTAGTGACGAACAGGCTGTCTTTAGCATTCGCGTGCCTCAGCCAGTGTGTGTGTGTTTTCCAACAGTGGGTCATAACAGGCGCGTAGCCAGAAATTTTGATAGGAGGGGGGAAAAACATTAAAGTCTCAACATTTAATTATTTAATGCCCTTGTTTTTGTAAGCATTATCCATAAAACGTGCATTTTTCTAACCTTTTTCTTTTGAATACGTATGTTCGGATTTAAGCCGGAAACAGTCTATTTTCATTTAATTGACAAATTTTTTAGTAAAGTTCCAAGCTTCTACTTTGGATGAAAGCCACCATTAGCTGAGAATATTATTTTGCAAAAACGCTTGTGAAAATCTCCATCCCATAAGTGCAAGATCAGCACTATGCTTTTAGCAGCCATTATTTCAGTTGAGCAATAAGTCATCGTAGCCGCCATTAAGACTGCGCTTTTTGTATTTACACGCTTCTGACATACACCAACACACGTTTAATCGAAGCCTAGCAGCAAGCTTGCTCTAAGACACCGACTCCCGAAACAGGTCTACAAAACTTGCGCGCATGTAAGATGTGGATCTTGTCCAATTCTTGAGCGACTGTTTGATGTATATATGGCTGATAACGTAAAGGCTAGTGTCCCTCAAGGCGTTTGAAAAATTTTGGGGTTTTATGCCAGTAAACACTATGAAATGCCACTGCGGTAGCATTTTTGTACGCTGCTTGCACTGAACTTGCTTACCAAAACCATTAGGTTATTAGCTAGCTATTTGGAGTTAAGAATACAATTCACAAAAATGATATACAATTATAGACAATATTGTAAATCGAGGAAAGTTACACATGTCCTCTAAACAAACTTGCATGTGTATGATCCACTCAGTCTGCACAAAGTTTGTATTTGGGGAAACGAAGCTACAATTGATTATCACCACGCCTCCGCGCTAAAATTAAGAAAAACTTGTTGCTGCAGCTTAACACAACGTTTGGTTCGTTGATGTAGCCAAGTAGTTCCCAAAGTATGGGTCGAAACCCAAAGAAGGGTGGCGAAGGGTCAAAAAATGGATCACGCGGAGGTGATCCTAACCGCAGTTGTGTGTTTTCAACGCTACCACTGCTTGTATGTCTGTCTGTCCGGTACTTGAGAAGAGAGCAGATTGCTGACATTGAAAACGACTTAGCAACTCGCTGTCAAAAATCATTCATACAATCATTATTTTTTCAATTTTTTCATACATTGTTTGAGGCTTAAATCGCGAGGTGTTCACCAAACTAGATTTCGGTTGCGCTCAAAAAAGGTTGGGAACCGCTAATCTAGCCATTCTTGTGTAAACTGTGGAAGGTTTTTTAATCTATTACTGTTGAAATAACAATTGTCAATCGATTGGGAAAAAATTTAGTTTCATTTTAGTCACATGTGCTTTATCGAGAAAACAGATTGCAAGCTATTTGTAGGTAATGGCAGTGTCAATACCCTTGGCACATACAAAAGCATCTATTCAGTTTGATTTTGCTGCTGACTCTTTTCGTGGCAGCTGAATAATTTCTAATTTAGTGTAGGATAGGCAATTGGCAATCAACATCAGATGAAAGTTGTAACACCTTCAGACTATGTGCAGGTCGGGCTCTGATCACGTGACAAAATTTTTTTACTAGCAGGCAAGGTTATGTGAAATCATTGACGCAAACGTTAAGGATCCACATAATTGTGATTGAACCGTCACAGTTCAAGTTTAATCATCACAAATAAATATCTAGAATTAATGTTATTGTTGCTAATCAGTGACTATGGCCTAACTGCGTAATAAAAAAGACTTTGAAGTTGGTTTGCTTCTTAGCCAAAGTTTGAGCTTCAAGGTATGAAACGTATACCACCGCGATATTTACGCATTTGGTTTTAAAACGGCACAAAAACAAAAATCTCTAATGTTTATTTGAGGTAGTGGTCGGCAAACTGTGGGCCTCGGACCAATTGTGGGCCGTTTAGCACTTTTCATTGGGCCGCGCAACACTTTCTAAGTTGTGGTTGCGTAGGCTACTGTAACATCTTTGGAACATTGATTTTATGATGTGAGCTAAGCATTGTTTTTGTCATTATACAGTTCATAACATTGTCATAGCATTGCCATATAACAGGTAGGCCTACTGTAANTGAATACAGCATAAGTTTGAAATTGGGCCATCAAATATAAGCATGAGCCTTTACTTACGACTGAAAAGGCATTTTGGCCATCATAACGNAAGTTTGCCGAGCACTGATTTAAGGCTACCGCTGATGCTGCAGACAAGGGCAAGTTATACATTGTTTGTAGCACGTAAGCTTTATCAGCGAGGAATTTTGCAATGGTCTGATGGAGTTCACATCACCATTAGATGGGATACAGCAAACTGGTGCGTCAGAAACAGCTGCGAAAAGCGTTACTCCTTGTGTTTCTTTCGGTTAATGATTGCAAGCACTTAGATACACGTTTGTATTTCATTAACATCAACTTCCACAGGGAGAAAAACTCAGGGGAAAGTTAGCCATGATATGAGTTCTCCAGCATTTACACTGTACACAACGTTTGATGAACCATGGACAATTGATAAACCATGCTGCTCTGATCAGATTTCGCTAAAAGCTGAAATAGGATAGGTTCCTTATGCAGTTGCGTTGATTTGCACTGAAGTATTTCTTTGGCATACACATCAAAAGCTTTATTAACCTCAAACATTTTTGGCGTAACTTTCGGAATTGGGGGCAATTGCCCCCCCTGGCTACGCGCCTGGGTCATAATGATTTGCGTGAAGATATTGGCATGGCGTCCCCATTTCCTTAATCTCTTTTCTTATTTTTAGGTCAACCACCGTTGGCATCTACTTTTTCTCGATGGCGTTTATGTTCGTCTTCACTTTTACACTTGACTTGAAATTATTGTCCGTTGACTTCGTTTCAATCGGTCTTCTTGGGTAAGTTGATCTTCGTTCATGGGTAGATATGCTTAGAGCGGACAGTGGCATAGTCGTATATCTAAAAATGACTGCAAATTCTGACGTTGGTACAGTTTTTTGCTTTTTTTATTTTTCAAACACTGGATCGTGTCGCTTTAACTTGTCTTAATCGCCGTCACCGCTCTCTAACCAAGACAGAAAAACAACTGAAGTTAACAAACGCTTTGCAACCTTGTCATGATGCCAAGGGCATACTGTATGGTCAAGTGACATGGTGCACGGCGGACTGCTGCATCAATATTTGTTTGTGCTCCTGGTATAGGCCTACAGGGTAACTGCGTGTTTACTGTTGCAACTTGTCCGGTGGCGTTGCGTTGATTGTGTGATTCACCACGAACGGGATGCGCGTGAAGAATAACACCATTATATATGTAGCGCGAGCAAGCAATAGTAAAGAGAGATTGCGAGCATGATCTCTATTGCTTGCTTCGCCACACTCGGGGTTTCCGATCGCAACATTACCAGGTTAAGCTTTATGGGAAACAGTGCAGCAACGCAGCACCGTCGCATGTGGCAAACAAGTCATGCGCAATGGCGTCGGAATAGACCCGCAACACTGGCGCGCAAGAGAAGCACAGTAGAGAACACTGAAGGTTAAGAGTGTAAGAAAGCACAGACTAGGACGTACACAATTGCCTTGTCGGTTACAGCGCCGCTTGGGTCCTTCTTCTTTGCTGCCTGGTCATCTTTCCCGATGCAAGTATTCGTTTGAGCTTAGCCGATGTATCAGTTAATCGGCGTTTCAACGTATGGATGACATCGGTCATAGCGAATATTTTCGAAATTATACCAGCGCGCTCTTCGCTGGTGCGTTGATCTGCAACTGGGTCAGCAAGATAAGATCGTGGCACTCGCGGCTATGCTCTTGAGCAACAATGCACCATGATTCAGCCACTTTCTCAAAGGATGAGACGGTCTCCTTTGCTTTGTTTTTCACACCCCCGCGATAAGAATGTGGTCTCTTTATAGGGGTTCCGAGACAGCGCAAACTTCCTGAGCGCTGGATTGCTTCCAGTTTAGACCAGTGGTTCCCAACACCAACGAGTTATAGTCTAGTTATGTGGATTCTTTGGGTCCGCGACTTTAAGCCTTCTTTTAATGCTCAACAGCATGTTTGTACCAGGTGAGATAAAAGTTAGAATGCCAGGAAGCTTCCAATGCAATGATTCCGATTCTGAAATTAGAGTTTCTCAATCAAACCGGTCTTTCGAGATGTTGCCTCTTTTGAACTAAACAATTTCTGGCTTAGGGGTCCTCGATGGGAAAAGTACTGCACCCAGGGGTCCGCAAATGGGAAAGGTTGGTAAGCACTGGTTCAGACAATCTTAAGCAAATCAGCATGTAGAGAATTTAAGAAATATTAATGATTGAACTGCTTGTCATAAAACTCATCGTTAGCGCGCTGGCCTCTGTCAGCTTCATCAAAAATGACAGCAGCCATTTTGTGCGGATGCAAGCGATGACTGTTTTGCTTCTCAAAGTCCTTAATTACCGTTCAGCTGCAATTTATTGTAGTTTACACATTATATCATTAGTCAGTCGTTAGCAAAGAGTAACTAGTGGCAATTGAACTTAATCAAAGCGTGAGGATTTTTGCAATAGACCTGCGTGTTTACCAAGTTCTAGCCGTGCTAGAAATTGTGTAATCAAGTATGCGAGAAGAAGAAGAGCTAAAAAACTGTTCCAAACCATCAGTTGAGGTAGTTCAGTGAAGCGGCTTGCAAACAGAAAAAAACACTCATCATTTTCTGCGGTGAAAATTAAACTAAGTTCAGTTTTTGAAGTTGTTTGATTAGATCTCCGCAACCGCCGCATCCGTACTCTATTCCGAGCAATTCAGCCAAACGAAGAAGCAGGAAGAAAAATGTTCCCGCATCTGAAATAATCGATCCGAATTAGGTAAAGATTTGGGCACGAGTTTATTGAAACTTTGAGGAGTGTTCAAAACACTACTTACAATTTGGGCGAAATTGCTCTGAAGGTGGGCAGACGTGTGGGGGTGGACCGTGTCTTAAATCGTTCGAATATTTTACTACAAAAGTTGGGCAAAACTGGTGTAATAATTGAGAAACAAAAATTTGCGCAAAAGTTGAATAGCAATTAAGAAAGTGAAGGTTAAACAAAACTGATATAACATCAAAGAAACAAAATGTTGAACAAAAATGACCCAGCTGTTGGCATTAAAGCAATATAAAGCAACTATACGATACAAAATCTAATGCAGCAAACGCATTGAACAGCTTCAAATTTTGTTTCACGCGTTCAAATGCAGCTTTTTCTCATTAACTGACAGTTTTCAAATTTTGCGATAAAGTGATGTTTGGTAAAAAGAGAGCTTAGTGGGTTTCGGATTAGCACAGTAGTGCTTGCCTATTATTTTGTTTCCTTGGATACAATTCACAATTTAACAACACTTTGTGGAATGTTCTTTTGTAGTGGAGTGGTGAACTCCTCACACCTTCTTCGGAGCACGTGGGTGTTGAAGTTCGGGTACCTCAGCTAATTTTGATGTGGTTTTGAAAATAGCGAAAACTAAAACAAATGTTTTAACCGAAAGGCTTAAGACATTTTTCGCAGACGAAATACTTGAAAGCATCGGTCGGCGGCACGGTCTCATCGATCACCAAAACTTGAACAATCAGGGCCGACTTAATCGCATCAGTCGACCTGTGGTTGTTCAAGCATATTGCGCTGCTCATGACCTACTACTCTGATGTTATCTTTTATCGGGTCGAGATGTTTTCTTTTGACAGTTAATTAATTTTTCCCGTAAACAACCTG
>JGI24022J15233_10003421_pt1 | contig 15733 bp, 10 predicted proteins | sample Ectturendosymbi2_FD_15233 | JGI IMG/M metagenome (IMG submission 15233)
GTTCAAGAGATGAAATTTCGCAGCCCTTCCCGCCAATTTCACCACGAGCCGCCACTACTTATCAAGACTCTTCGCAGAGCGTCAGTGTTGAGCTCTGACAGGCGGGGCTTCATGGTTTCCATCTGCACTGAGATCTCCTGAACGTGCCTTGTGTTGCAGTTGACTGCATCGCCTTGAACTACTGAGGCAAGCACAAGATGACAATTCGGGGCATTAACTAACAGGAAAGCAACCAGCAGCAATAGAGCTCCCTCGCTGAGTTCACTCAACTACTACTCACTTACTTCTTGTTGTCCTTGTTACTCATTGATTTGGCTTTTGTTGTCGAAATTTGTATGGGTTTTACGCAGTCTTGCTATGTAACGGAAGGTTTTGGGATGGTTTTACTTCCGTTACTTCGGCTTCTTTATGGCCCGTTACCAATCGCGATCATCCGTAGACCCACCGCGTGGCTGTGTCAATGAATTCTTGCAAGCACGTCAGCCTAAACCACTTACGCATCCTGTGTTACCTACTGGACTGTTATTTTGTTTGTTACGTCACTGTACACTTGGCAGTTTGTTTTGGTTAGTTGTTCCTACTGTGACCTTTTCCTTTCCAATGTAAAGTGGGCAGCTGGAGTTGTAAATTTTTAATTAGATTTTCTTAATTGGTAACTTTACTATTTGTGGGTTTTATTTTATTTTATTATATTTCTACTTCATGCACTTCGCAGAGCTGATGATGCCTCCATCGTAGGCGAAATATATACTCTGCAAGATCAGTGTCTGATTCTTTGCTGAGAAAGGATCTCTTTCCATAGACAGTGCCCAAATGCAGCTCTGTCAGATGAAACAGGAATAAAAATTAGCACTGAAAAAATGCGGAATGACGTCTCTCAGAACACCCAAGCCAGTGCGCGCTTCATGTAAGGGGCAATACATTGCAGCAGGTGGCGAGGTTCAAATACATTGGTGTGGTATTGTATTTATGGGTGACGGAAGTAAAAACAAGGAGCTTAAACCACGGATTAGTAAAGCAAACACGGCATTGCGTAAGCTTTATCGTTCCGTGGCCACAAAACGGGAGCTTTCAAACACCACAAAGTTGTCAGTTTTAATAATCTTTTTTTTTCGATCTTCACCTATGGTCGTGAATCTTGGGTGATGGCTGAAAGGGTGCTATCTCATGTACAAACAGAAGAGAATGAATGTTTGCGAAAAGTCTACGGCGTGACACTGCGACAAAGTGTGTAGCTGTAAAATTCGTAAATCCCTGAATGTCGAGCCACTTTTCCGAATTGAGAGACCCCAGCTATGATGGTTCGGCAGTGTGACCAGAATGTCCCAGAAAAGAATAGCGAGGCAAGTCCTGCTGGCTACACCCACGTGAAAGCGGCCCAGAGGTCGTCCAAAGACCAAGTGGCATGACCACTTCTCCAACCTGGGTTCGTTCAGTCTTGGTGTGAAGCCATAGAACTATTACACGTTGCTGAAGATCGTGTGTGTAAAGTGTGTGATTGATCAACTAACGTTGAAAATCATTGATCACCGTTTCAATCTGCAATTTTTCTCTCTTTGGTGAACAAATGTCAACGATGTTGATGCGCAGCAACCGTGGTACTAAATACTATCAAAGCTGACAAACTGCGAATTAGTTTACTTTTCCTATTCGTATTTTCATCACATGAGTTGAACTGAAATATACAATTTAGTATCGATTCTCTATTTCGTTTTACAATTACTGAGAAACAAAAACGAAGCCCTTCAAACGTTACGGACATTTTCTTGAAAAAATCTTGAAAGATCGGAATATTGGTAAATCTACTTATAGTGACTCTTGGAGATAAACGTTGATGAAAATAACCTGAAACATAATATTGTCGCCTCATCTACGAAAAGCACAGCTGCGAAGCTGATCTTATCATAATCCTGCGATCCAGCCCTAATTGTGAAACTTTTAAGTTTTATCTCATTAAGTTGCCATAATTTCTACCAAAACCAGATGTTCTTGCAGGCAATTGAGACTAATAATACTTCTGTAAGACTTGTATTGGCTGAAAATATAAACATAAAATCACGTAAAGTTCAGTAAAAGTTTATGAAACTTACTAAAAACCAGACATAATTTTAGGCAGAATTTTACATCGTTTTTTCTAAATTTCTTAAATAAAATAACTGCTTGATAGATATTCTTTGACCGTGAATTGTTATACCTTGAACTTATGTCGATAATAACTTATCATCGGCAAAAACGTTTTGTAGTGTTGGGAATTTCCAGAGAAATTGGCTTTTTTGTGTTTAAAAGTTATTTATTTAACTTGCTTGGTGATGTTGTGACGAAACAAGCTTACTATGAAATAATGGGAAAAAAACAAGTATAAAAAGTCCATCACCAGACACAATGATAAGAAAATTTTGCAGAGTTAACAAAGCAACTTCTAAGGCCAATAATTTACTATCAAGGCAGGTTCGTTGTCGTGAGATGGGCAAAGCATTTACACAAAACCACCCTGGTGTGGATCGCGTACACCGACTGGCCAATCAATGGCCAATCAAGGGCTCTAAAGATGCGGATGTTCGCCGAGTTTTTTAAAGAAAGAAACAGAAAATTGCCTCTTGGGGTTGAGGCCGAAAGCCCAATGACGTGAAGCAAAAAATCCTCAACCTACTCCTATTGTGACGCCACCCACAAAAAGCTCAAATCCAAAACGTTACAATTTTTTTTATCGAAACTACGCGACTTTCCGCATTTTTAGAGGCTTTGAACAGCTCTTTAGCTCTGTAGCTGCTGGCGAGTTATGGCCAAACATGTGCCTGGAACGATCTGCGGGCCTTAAAGGGTTTTAAACCCTATTTTCAAAAGTTACTTAACCTATCATTACTTCCGTTTTCATTGTAATCAGGTGGTTGACAGCGACTAAAAGTCACGTCGACCCCAAATACCTGTTCCTCCATTGCTTGACATTGCGCGAAGAGTATTCATACAACTGGCAAAGCCTCCAGTGCCTTAATAGCCAGCTCACAATGGATACGCTACTGTGGGTTCTCACGACAACGATGCAGATACCAAGAACGTCTTCTCAGTTACAAAACAATCAAACAATCGAAATTACAGTCAGTGCTGCCTTTGATTTGCGCAGCAGGTTTCCACTGGACTTTGCTGTTGGTTGTTTTGTGGGACCATTGTCACAAAACACTTGCGATGATTTCCAAAGATCTGGATCCTTCCCTGCTGATCGCGGGAAAAGTTCCGTTTAGAAGTAGAAAATAGTTCACTTGGAAAGTGAGGTTCAAAAATACCACCGGTTCATCAAGAATCAGGCATATTATTACATTGAGTCGGTGCTTCTACCCTTGTTGCGACGTCACTGTCGTCACGCAGCTCACTAGCGCTATCGCGGTTTACGTGTGTTTCAGACACATCGTTTCGTGCGCGATGTCTCCGCCGCGACGAAACAAATTCTGAGACTGTGTGAACTGCCGCTTGAAAAGCTTGCGATATGTTGTTACCAGTTCTTCGCCGGCGCTGGTCCCTGCATGACGTGGCCTGCTGAGCTGCTGTGGAGCCAGTTACAATATCGTAGTCAGGGGGCTCGACCTCAACATTGTTTTGCGTCTCGTCGATGACTTGACCGTCATGTCCCGGTGGGTGGTTTTCTTGCGCATCGGTGTCCAGGGTCCAGTAAACAACAATTTCATCTTCATCGGGTTTGTAGTCTGAAGCTAAGTTTGAAAACGTCGAGACATACTCTGCGAAAATAATGAAATTAAGTATGTGAAACCAAAGCATATTTTTAAACCATCACCTTCAGCACTGCATCTTGATCGATTAACAAACATAGTTGCAAAACAAACCAGCAAATTTTTCTTAAAGTTTGTCTAACAAACCAACAGTGTGAATGCTTCTTCATAAATTTTTAAAAACAAAACTTCAGATAATGTTTGACGGCAGTCCCTAATCAACTCTTGTAACCATACATTAGTAAAAATGTGCGATTTTCAAACAGGCTTGCTATGCTGATTCGTCTTATATTCGTAATTCTCAAATTTGTTTTCAGGCTTTGCTGTATGCTTCATTCGAAGAGCTGTCAGTAGCGATTACAACGCTCTTGAGGCCAATACTACCTACGCGGTTTTGATATCGAAAAGCACTGAATTCTGCTGCATGTAGACCAATATTGTTTAATAAAGAAAAACTGTTGTCAAAGCGTAGCCTGAGTGCAGAGCAACCACATTTTTATGCAAACCTAGGGTAGACCTACAAACTATAATTCAGGATAGTTAATTTAAGAATAAGATGTTAACGAAGCTAAAATATATGTTTTAAACCATCCAAATTTCAAAATTTTAGGTTAATGCATTTAAACCTTATACCTGTAAGTGAAAACTTCAAAGTTATTATAAGATTAGAAAATATTACAAGCCCTGCCAAATGAATCGCCCACTTTAAGACATAAAGAGTTGAGTTGAGCTTATTTGGCGAAAATTAAGAATTCCGAACACGAGAAAGAAACCACAGCAATTGCAAAAACGCCAGAAGGTTATCGAGTCGTTGCCCTTGACTGGTGGACAAGGTCTATAGCATGCCAAGTTTACATCAAAGTCGTATGCGTGGGAATGAGCTGCTAGATGATTAACACAGTTGCGCGGGGACTGTTGGGTCGCAACCGGTCTCTCTCGGTGGATCAGGTGCTCAGATCCGCAAGGATCTGGGCGCGGCAGAGAAATAAAGAGTATGATTAAAACGTTTTCCTTACGTCTGAACTTTTTCTATGGCAGAAGAGATAGATATACCGTAGTACTTTTTTAATTTGTGGCACTTAATGATTCCGGCTTACAGCTTAAGATGGGCATGGCGTGCACAGGTCGCGTAAAAACGCTGCTGATCCAACAGTCTCCAGGTTTCCGGACGTGCCAAACAGCCTCAGGCGAAGGCAGCTGCATTGACTTGAATGAATGCGAGGAATGGAAATGGCCGTCAACTAAGTGTCATACCTTGATCTCACAAGACAGATTTTAACTGTAAAGGTGTAGTTGAAGACGATTTTCCTTTTAAAACTCGTTGAAAAGAAACCACTGCAAAGCGAAAAATGATTTGAACGCCACATAGAGTTCCGTAACATAGAGTTCCGCCTCAACTGAAAGTTTGCAGTGATGCTAAAAGTATCGTTGGCCTACAAATAATATTTTGATGTGTATAAATTTATTCAACAAGTTTTAAACCAGTATTTTTTCCTATGTCAACGTTATTCAACCGCAGGTNATATCATCACGAAAACAAGCCACTTATAANGTCAGTGCTCTCACNTTGGGGATCGTACGTCATGCAAGACAGAATTTGAAGACAAATTTAGTCAAAGCTTTTCAAATTAGTCCACAACCTCGGGCTAATCACGGGCTTAACCGAATAATTGCGAGTATGTATTACAGTGTGAAGCAGTAATTTATATCATTATCTGATCCCGTCGTTAAAACTTTTGCGCATGCTTCATTCGTGTGAGAAAGTAAATGTTGAAAAGAAATTGGCCATAACCTTGGTTTTTATTTACATTGAAGATTCAAAGTTATTTATTCGAGACTGGCATTAAAATCGCAAAGATATCTAAATCCCAGTGGAACATTGCTTCAAAGGGACTGACATTGCAAGTGAATAATATAATTTAATCATGCGTCTTACTTTTGTCATGTAGGCTACATTTCTATCATACAACTTCCCTCATACCTATCATGTGCTGGTCTGAAATAAAAACTTTTTGTCTGATAACAGGTTTACTGACCTCCAGTGGATGTGACATCTGCATAACTTGGAGGTTGATCCTCGCAGGAGTGAGTGACAGGCAAGTTGTTGTGTAGACGTGTCTGTGTTGAATGTCTTGCCTAATATGAATAAAATGATACCAAATATAAAACAGTTAGGTACAGCATAAATTTTCTTGAACTTAATCTTGACAAATAAGTCTCATGGGCAAATAGAAATGGAATGGGAATTACTGCTCAATAATGTCTCTGGTGGATCGAGGGAGCTTTTTCGATAGATCTTTCCTTGCTTATAATGCAGAGTCCACAGTTACCATTCTTGCTTTCAGAAAACAAAACAGAGTCATCCTACTCAGCATCACCTGTTGCTTAGTTAAATATGAAGGGCTGAAAATCTTTATGATAAGAAAATAATCTTGATGTGGCGAAACGCAGATAGCACTTGTTTTTTGAAGATACTGTACAAAGAAAATAAAAATGTACTATCAACAGTTGTAAGCCAGTACTATCAAAATGTAAACCAGACTACCTGTGTTTGCATTCATTTTAAGTGTAAGTCCTGCTTCCGAAAGCATTTACACTACAGTAGGTGCAGCATAAGCANCAGCAGCACAAGCAGTCAAAAACAATTTGTCCCATTTAGTTCAGAATTTGATGCTTATCTGCGAAGAACAACAAACCTACATAAAAGTTTACAAGCTATCCTTGGGTAAGCAACTTCAACTTTTGCTAGAAACGTACGACATATTCCAGTCTGAACAAAACCTTCAAAGAAGAGCAATTGTAAAGTATTTAAGACAACTTCAACGAACAGCGCCTATCTCAAACCATCTCATTTGAAGCCACACCTAAAATTCAAGTATTTATTGCAGTGCAAAGGAATTAAGCCTAAAGAACTTTGAGACAGACATTAGTTCAGTGATATTCGCCACACAGTGAAAACAAACCATAAAATTTCAATAACGAAAAAAAGCAAAGACCTCGAATAGCGTTCCCCCTCTAAGGTGCGCAACCGCGCAACTGCGCAGCATCACCAGAAAATTTGCACAGTGCTATCTCATTCTCGCGCACTTCCAAAATTCTAAATACCGTATATATATATATATATAGCATAGCCCTTTCAACGTTGGGAACGCTTCACGGTTTGCGTGTCTGCATGGTTGCGCGGTTGCATGCGCTTAGTGCGCAACAAAACAAACATTTGCTCAGTGTAGAATTTTCGTAGAGGGAAGACGCGAATGTTTGACATTGTTGATGAAAATTCTCGCACAAATAACGCCACGTCACGCGGTGTTCAATAGCCCCCAACAAACGCAAAAGACAATTTTTGATTTGCAGCAAATACTGGCGTGGGTTTCGGAAAATATTTTGCTATTAACTCTTCAAATTAGGATTATACGAACAAGTAGTTGCTCTGCTTTCAGGTCAGTGGCAAATCCATGTTTCGCATTTCAGCACAGAATTTGGTGCCAATAATCTTTCAACGGGCTTAGGATATTTTGATGTCGGTAAATGCGTAAATGACATTGTTTTTTCCAAATTGGCTCTAGGTTTTGAGATATTTCATAATTTTGTTTCAAACAAGTGTTAAAAATATGGAAATTGCGAAATTGGTATTGTCTTTCTGGTACAAGTTGGATGAGCTTGTATCTGTCTTTTCAAGCATGTCCATAAAGTATTCATTCATTTTGATGTGATATCGTGAAAGACGACAATCGTTATGGCAGAGAGCCATAATTCCACATGCAAAATATGTTTCATGTGAAAATCAAGCAAAAGTTCAGAAAATTAGGTAACATTTGCAGTAAAAACAGATTTTTTTAATGCCAAAACAGGTGACGTCAAAGCACAAATACTACTAATCAATAGGGCAACCAATTTTTTGACATAAATCTTAAAATTTTGACCTTGTTTGCAGATTTTGACTTATTTTGACCGATAAATTTTCTGCGTTTGCAACTGAAAAATAGTTAGCCTTAGGTGTTGAGATTAACCCAGAACCATATTCATGCAGTCTATGCTTCGAAATTTAAAAGAAATTGGTTGTTAAACTTCGACGGGTGATATATTAATAACAACATTAATAACTACAGTAGAGTCACACTTGCGAACATCGTAAAGATGAAACACTACATGCATAATGGATTGAGCATTTACCAAACCAAGTACTGTAAGACCACTTTTCTTGCCTTAGCACGCATATCCTACATAGTAGTAATGGGCCGGTAGTGGGCAAAGCAACATTATTATATCAGAAATCGTAGCAAACCCATTATTATTACAGAATTGCAACTATACTTGCAAAAGCATATCAATGTCTGTTGTTGCAGTTTCAATAAAATATCGATCAATTGAAAAAAAACTATGCTGCAAAAAAAGTTTGACCCAATGATAAATTTTGACCTAATGATAAAGTTTGACTTTTTTTAACCTAATAACTTGGTGTTCCATCATGGTATGAGCGTGACATTTGGTTCGTGAACGTTTCATAAGCTTTAAAAAAGGCGGAAAAAGTTTGACTTTATTGACTTTTTGGTCGCTCTACTAATCAATCATTTAATGCAAAATGATTACTCGATGTTAAAAATTTTTCTTTTGTAAGACTTTCTGGGATGTGACGGGGCCATAGCCACACATTCACGTTGAAGACTCCGTCTCCGACAGTACTCAGCCATCATGTGGGCATCCCAGCTGCCCTGGTACCTCTTTTCCATGTCCTGGTGGAACCTTATACCACACGTGCTCTTTACTCAGATCACTATCGTTTGTAGGAAAATGATCTGAGTGGCTGAAGAGATAGTAAACCTTGATGCTTATCATCACACCTAAATCTTTGAACTTGCAATGTATATCTTCCACCAACTCTTGGTAATTTTCAGCTTTTCAGTTTCCAGGGAAGGTTTGTGTGACTAAAACAAATGATTACCAAGCATCAGACTCCATGTCTGTCATAGATTACACAAAACATGCATCTTTTATGAATTTGCGGATCTGAGGGCCATCAAAAATGTAACCAGAAAATTCTCTGGAAATATAGTTGAAGCACCCCGTTGCAGGCAAGACTTTCACAAACTGTTTTATCAAACCAAGTTTGATGTGCAGTGGTGGAATGATGACTTTCATTCTCGTTAACAACTAAAGGTTCACTGATGATGTTGGCTTCACCAACTCTCATGGAATCTCTGCACTAGTTAGGCACCCTTTTTTTCCCCCAGTGATCATTACGCACTCGGCTGTCGCACAGGCAGATGAAACATGGATATATTGTATAGCCGCTTTGCTCGCCAAGCAAAATTATTACCATTTTCAAGTCTACACAGATTAACCACTGGTGAGAGTAATAACCCACTTTCTTTAGTATCCTTTTAATGTTTTACTCTTCTCTTAGTTTTGTTGAAGGGCCAATTGGGAGAGATGCATATCTGTTACCCTCATGTAGCATTGCACATTTTAGACTTCTTTTCGAACTGTCTATGAATAAGAGCCATTCTTCAGCCCAATATCGTGGCGATCCTATTTTCAGCAGAAGCCGATCGATGTCTTTGCAGTAAGGAAGCTCATCTTGTTGGTAAAAATTTTTTTTTTATTGTGCGATGGAATGTTATTGAAGCTCCAAATCCAAGACACTTTGAGTCTGGATGTCAAAATTTCTGCTGCGCCTTTAGGTAAGTCTAGATCCCTGATAAGATCACTCACTCAGCTCCTCCAGTTTGACTAGCTCTGGAATTGCTTAACTACTTTGGAACACACTTCTACCGGTTCCACTTGCAAAGCTTTCTACCTCTTCATGAAACTTCTCATATTCATTGGACATGTCGTGTAAACCACTAAATTCGGGCACGATGTTTCGTCACCTACTTTACTGCCTGATAGTGTACTGTGTGCAGAAAGCTGAAGAAATCACTCTTAAACATTACAACAGCATACATAGATTGCTGCCGAGCAGCATATGCGCTGTGCAAATTGGAGTCTGAACTATGAAACATCAGAGTGTTTTCAATACCTTGTTACTGAAGAAATGTCATGCTACAGTATCTGGTCACGAATAAGGAATGCACACGACCTAAGAGACATTTCCAATACGCATGTGACCGATACTTCTGTTCACATTTACCAGATGCTGAGGTTAACGATCTTTCTCGTGTCAAAAAACTAAACATTGATATCACAAAAAATAGAGTCAATTCTAAGAAAAGGATGTCATTTTCGGACTCAGCAGCCTAAAATTAATCAGAAAGCATTAAAATATCTTTGGCACCCGAAAAAAATTTGTTGACTATAACAAATATGTAGTTGTTATTAACGGTGCTTTGTGGAAAACATACTTTGATTTGTCAAAAAAACATTTTACTGAGTTTTTTCATCCGCTGTTTTGTTTAATTACTGTTCGATTTAAGTCTCAACAAAGCAGCTCTTTGTAAGAAAACTGTTTTCCTTTTCAATTTTCGTGCATTGTGTTTTTGCCACACCCTCCCACTCTTTCACCACGAAAGTGTTCAAGGAAATTCTTTCACAGTCACTTTATTAAACAAAACCACCTGCTTNAGATTTTCAAAAAATTACATATTTTACTGATAAACCTGAAAGCTGTGGAATGTCTTAGTTAATAGTTTCTTCAATTGTTACAACCACCGNCTCATTCATTACTTAGGGTCTTCAAACTAATTTATTTAGACATTTCTAGGTCATTTGGAGCAGTCAAAGGAGAAATCAGATAGTTACAGTATAAGAGCATATCTATTTTTTATTGGTTAGAAAGAGCATCTTACACTTTTGGGGCACCTTGGTTAACAACTGCTCAGCGCGGTGTGCTGAGTCAAATGAGTAGCCGTGGCCATCACAGTGGTGGATGGAGCTATTCTTTTGACGTTAATGTAAGGACGAGTTTTATGAAGCCCAAAATGCTTGAGTAAGTGATATGGCAGGTGTTCCACGAATGCAGCGATGTAAGATTGATTTAACTTTGACCAGTTTCAGTGACCTCTGGATGGTATTCAGTAAATTGTTTCAACAACCGCTTTATTTTCCACAGCATGCAGCAGTGGTCGTTCCACCAGAATCNTTCGCAAAGTAATAATGTTTCACTCCGTCATCTTGACCTGACCAGAAAAATCTGACTTTTGGTCATCTTGTTCGGTGGCGAANTAGTTTATAAATCACAAGATAGCTGTAAACCTGCAATGGTTTTCTGCGTGTTGTCTTCGCTTTACATTGCAACGTGTCCTTCAACTTTTAATAATTTGCTTTTTGCGATCCACTCATGCGGTTCAAACCACTGCGCTGCATGACTTTTTATTGTTTCGGAGTTTATACCAGGGTTTCAAACATGTGGTCCACNTGCCACATGTGGCCCACAATGCTGCATGGGAATTTTGAAATAATTAAAATNTNAGTTATTTAGTTTATTCACCGGTGTTTAAAAGTTCGCGGCCAACGAGTGAACAAGATCCTTTCAAACGAGTGTACAGACAGTTAGAAATGATTTACCTATAATTCATGATATCTTTCGCAGGAAATAAGATGTACAAGCTGTTTCTAGTATGGCTCAGGTACATTCATTGTTGCGCCAGCATCATAATATGGCCCTCGGTTACTGTATAAGTCCTCATTTTGCCCTCGGAGCAATTTGAGTTTGAGACCTCTGNTTTATACCGCCGTGCGTGCAGTGCCAGAAATGCATAGNAGACCTAGCTGTTATNAGCGCTGTGAAACACATACTCCTGATGNTGTAACAAGNTGACTTTGCCGTTAAGCTGCTGCTGGTAGCCTATTTAAACAGCTACATAGCTATGTTGAGCAACTTGTTGGCCGTAACCTATTTGGGTCAGTTTAGGCATCAAAAAAGCCACTGACAGATTTCAATATTTGTTGATTTCAGCATTCCCACAACAGCGCTCATTATTTTGTCACAATATCCGCTATTTCTGTGTAGACGCTGGCTTGTACCTTTTTGCTACTGCTGCTCTGTTAGGCATGAAAAAACAGCTGAAAAAAACAGGCATGAAAAAAACAGCTACTAGGCATGAAAAAAACATGAAAAAAGCAGTTAATTGGCGACCACGCTCGACAGGGTCGAAGTCTGAAATACGTTTATTTTCGAGCGGTTGATATGAACGCTCTTTTTCATAAAAAGCTGGATTTATTCTTTCCGTAGTCGGAAATCTATAGTTCAATTTGTCGTTTGAACCGCGGAAACTGCATCACTGCACCTATAACCGTTGAGCAACCATAAATTTCGCTTTTGACGTCAATATTTGTATATAAATAAAATAATAAATAATTGTACAGTGTTACGTGCTTCAGGAACGTTTTAGTTGAAACAAAGTTGTAACGACTTAACCAAACGTTCTGTTGCTTGCTTAATTGCCCCAATGTCTAAGCTGCAGTGTTCAACGGTCTCCTGGTGAGGTCGTCCAGGCCACAATGTCAGCAACTTCACCAGGAGAGTCTTGTGAGTGACAGCTCCATGCAACAGCACAGGTGACTGCTTTTTGTTCAGCTCAGCATTTGCATTCACTGAACTGCTTATCGTCCATCTTAAAATACTGGTTTTGAAAATCTAAAATCTCACAAAAAGCGATTGAAAGCGTTGGCTGAAACTTTTACTGAACAATTAATTCCGCTTAAATGCCATATAGAGGTTTACTTCAGCGCTTCTGCAAACGCGTATAGTGTGTTTTTACATTAAGCATAAGTGTTTGTGTTTATCAATCGTACTCACCCCTTCACCCGATCGCCTTCTCAGTCTTTTTTTGCATACCAGATAGGTTTTGCAGCAGCACAACAGCAAGGAAGTGACGAGAGCAATCATAAGTATCATGAAGACCCCGGCGGCCACGTTAAAATCCATGTCTGGCTCTTTGTGGTCTGGCTTCGTGTGTTCGTCGTAGGTTCCCGTCGTGAAAAGGTTGGGTGGGATTGGTGGATATGACAGAGTTAGTCGTTTGCTCAATAAAGATCGCATGTCCAGCTACACCCAAGTCTGCGTGTCTTCCAGTTTCGTGGAAACTGCTTTTTGCTGAAAGCAAGCCAATAATCAAATGGCATAACACGTTAAACAAAATCCGCTGAGGATCTCCTGCAACAAAAGTTTTTAATTAAAACTTCATTGATGAACAACTTCCACGCATCGTTTGAAAAACCAGAAAGAGTCCAGGAAGAAAATTCTGCATTCTATTTAATCTTCACATAACCTCACTGGACCAAATATTGTTGTTTTAGTGGCATTTGTCCTGAACCAAGAAAATCTTTTCATGAACTTCTCTAGTTACAGCGCATTACTTCATAGCACCGTCCAAAATGTAAGTGGTTCACTCTCTGTGAGTTTCTTTCTTCGTTGATCTTAATACGTAGTCAGGACCAAACACGCCATTTCAATGCTTCCCAGTATGTTATCCCTTTCAAAAAAGTCTGAGCAGAGAAATTCACAGCCCACGCAAAAATATCAGTGGCAGTCAATGAATTTTTTTGCTGCATTCAAAGGCACACGCACTGCTTTCAATTTTACACCTAGGTACAACTGGAAAAGTCGTGTGACTGTGAGTCGCTTTGAAAGCTAAAGAAGTCTTGCACACAAAAAGCAAATGAACAAAAGTATTTTTGCAAAAGATTTACTCAGCGAAGTTGATTCTGGAAGATACTGAATTTCTTTAGAGCACATGTAACCACTTGAACATGCGTTGCTGCCACAACCTCAGTTGCATGCTGGCTACATCTACAATATTGTACGAGAAAAAATCTCAGCTTCAGCTGCGCCTGAAATTTCAATTAATGAAATTATTCCTTAAGAGCTCATCTTAATTAAACAACACAGGAACTGTCACTTAATTTTCTTTCGCCTGAGGAAACAGTTAAGTTTGAATCTTATCAACACATAGCAAGATGCGTCGAATTACATGGAAGGTCGTTAAAGGTATTCTTGATCGCATCGCCTTTGCAAGCCCCGAGGCGAGATATGGCAACTTTCTTCAATATCCACTTCCGACCAATTTTAACCTTTCTCTATACGCACTTATAATCGAAGTTTCAGGGTTTTGTGCACGTTCACTGCTAATAAAAGGTGCTTGCGTTTTTGTGCTTCAAAGACAAACGAATAAGGGTCTGAAATATTGTTACAACCTCATATAGTTCACATTCAAGTTCATGAAATAAATTCCACGTTTCATGCGTACGTTCCATGTTATTTTCAAAATAAATGGAATAATTAGAAACATGAATTCCAAACCAGTGCTTGAAACAAAATCATCAGATCCAAATACACCTGCGATAAACACAATGGCCTCAAACACGCGGGCCGCAGGCCACATGTGGCCCGCGAGGGCATTTTGTGCGTCCCTCGATGCCTTATGAGAATTTCAAATAATTAACATTCAAGTTATTTGATTTATTGACAGGTGTTTAAAAGTACTCGGCCAGCGAATGAATAAGTTACTTTTAAACGAACGTAGAGGCGGCTAGAAATGATTTGCCTTTAACTCACGACACCTTTCGCAGGAAATAAGATGTTAAAGCTGTTTCTAATAAGGTTCAGGTACCCCCATTGTTGCGTCAGCGTACTCATAATGCGGCCCTCGGGTTACTTTAAAACTCCTCATTTGGCCCTCGGAACAATTTGAGTTTAATACCCTGAATTAACACATTGGTTTAGAAACCTTCAGCATAATTTCGTCACATTTGCATTTCTCTTTTTAATGCTATTTTACAAGATTCCATGTGATGGCAGTTGCTAACTTCTCAATACAACGTTCATTATCCGGATAATCGCTTTGGCTGAACGTACATCTCGAAATGTATGAAAATAAGTCACAGATTACAGGTGTGAGGAGGATGTGCGAAAACACAAAACACAGGAAGGTGATTTACATTCCATCACAATCAAAACAGTTACGGCAAGTTTTGCCTGCAAACATAAAACTTTTCAAAAGTCATCTTTTCGCCATTTCGACCTACTGTATATTTTTCCAACCACGTCGTCCCTTCTCAGAAACGCAGCGTTTGCTTTTATTGGAATGGTATTTTCCTGTCACGACAATAGATTATTTTTTTGCAAATGAAAAATCTCAGTGCTAAAGCTTTTTTAACGATTGGATGAAACCTTGAGTTATATTCTGTATATTCTGGAGCAGGGCCACAACACAACTGATATTTTCGGGGGAGGCAAAAGGATTGTAACTTGTTGTTGCACCTAACAAGAACAACTAAATATTTTTTTGAAAATTTCAAGGGAGGCAATTGCCCTGTTGCTCCCCTGGCTGCGGACTGTCCTGGAGGGTTTGTTGTATTCATTTATTGGATTAAAGACGTGTTTGCTACAAGCGCCTGATTAAATGCAATTTTATCGTGTAACGAGATTACAAGCCAGATACACAAAATCGGTGATGTTTTGTGGCGACGCTCAATGGCCGTGAGAAAACAGCAGCATGCAGCTTGCAGACGTCTGTCGTGGGTCAATTCCAAAAAAATGACAGGTATGATTTTCTGGCAAGCAAAATTACGAATTTAAACGATTCGTGATGATGGAGCTGATGATTTTACTTCAAGCGAGAAAAAGTTCCACGAACTGGAGAACTTTCGAGGAGTAAAGGTTAAAGGTCAACGATTTTGAATAGCAGAAGGTGAACGTTTGGGTGGCGACCCACTGCGTAATGCGAGAATTATTTGAACAATCTGGAAGAGAAGGCATAACGTCCAACATTAATTTTCAAAAGTAGTGGAGAATAGTTATTTTCTCTTCATTGGAATAAACTTGTGAGATTAAGATCAGGTAAAACATCGTTTGTGGACATAGCTTTGACGCACCTTAACACAGGGCTGTGGAGTCGGAGTCGGAGTCGAGGAGTCGGAGTCGGAAAGATTTTCAACCTGAGGAGTTGGAGTCGGAGTCGTAGAAAATTTTAACGACTCCGGCTCCGACTCCGGGCAGACCTTTTGCTCACCAATTGTGACTGTTTGTGCCACAAACGTGCGTAAGCGTCACACTTGGCAATTTAGGCAGC
>JGI24022J15233_10003422_pt1 | contig 15729 bp, 15 predicted proteins | sample Ectturendosymbi2_FD_15233 | JGI IMG/M metagenome (IMG submission 15233)
TAGCTGCCGCAATCAGATATCTAATTTACAAACACATCACATTCTTACGTCACAAAGTTATTCGTGCGTTGCCAAACGCAACAGTATTCTGTACTGTGGTGCTCATAATCACACTTACAACAATTCTGAATGAAAAAGTAGGCTATCATTTTTGCCAGGTGATCCTATTATTGTGGCAACGACAAAAAGTAGTTCCATAAGAAATGTAAAATAGAGAAGTAAATATGAATATTTTTGTCAGAAGCTCTTGCAATCCCTAGAAAAAAAGCAAACGACCCCCAGGCTGAAAACCACTGTTCTAAACGCTGCCAACATTTTCAATGTCCATGCATTTCTTCATGGAATTTGTAAATAAGGCCACAAGTTTGAGGTTGTAAATTCCTAAGAGGAAAGTGAAAATGAACGTTTCCAGTATTTGGCCGCTTGCACAAATTTCGGATGATGTTTATTATCTTGATATTTGGCAATGTGCCAGATATTTTCTTGCTGCATTATTCAAGGAGTTAGCTTTAATTACCATAAGAGAAACGTGAGGTGTTTCGGTCTCGGTCTCGAACTTCCAGGTCTCGGTCTCCGCTTTTATGACAAAGTCTCGGTCTCGTCTCGAAATTTGAGCCAGGTCTCGGTCTCGGTCTCGGAGGTTACGGTCTCGACTACGTCACTGGATAGTGTACAGATTTTAGACATGTAACTGCAGAGACGGTGCAGACACCAGCACAAGCTGGACATAAGCACAAACAAGATGCCTTGGAACACAATTACATCAGGCAAGCGGGAAAAAATAAAATATGTGAGGATGTTCAATTAAATAATTTTTGTATAACCGACAGAATTGAAAATAACTGACTACTTTAAAATCTTTTGAAATAGAAAATAACTGACTACTTCAAAATCTTTTGAAATATATGATACACAAGAGAACACACTCAGCCATATGCTCTCCACCGGAATCAAGGCACAATGGCCAAAGTGAAAATGTGGAGCCGTAGGATCCAACCCCAGAGAGGGATAGAGCGGTTAAGCACGATCTTTGCGCCTTCCTGTTGAAACTCCAATTGTCACTGGCGTTCTGATTCCCTGCATCTTGGCCAGACTCAATTCAGGGCCAACTCAGTCGCTACGAGCACATATCAGCCATTATTGGATTTGCGGTTCAATCTGACAACGCTTTGACCGTTTCATCGCACCAATCCGTGCCACCAACGCTAATGAGCGTTCTTGCCGTAACAACTTACATAATTATTCTTCATCTTTTGAGCCTGTTCTTGTAATCCACTGCTTGGCCGCACTAAATCTCTGGGCAGGCGTTGAGCAGCCATTCGATTGCCTCGACAAGACCACCGTCAGGCCGTGCACTCCGTACGGAGGTCGATGGATTGGACTATCGTAATGATCATGATCACAAAAAACGCAGGCCTATTTTTTAAATTTCATACAGTATTATTGGAAACTCAAGCACATGGGTGTTGTCCGTTTGATTGTTGACATCATACTACCAACTTCATCAGCCAACAGTCAAGTATATACTGACGACAAGAATTCTAATAATGTTTTGCAGAAAGAATAGTGGTAAAATGTTGCCGCCATGGGCCTGGCTATAGACTGAAGAGAAGCACAAACTGAAAAAACAACATTTTTTAAGCTGCAAGTTTTTTAAAAGCGGCGTTTTCACCAAGAATCGGGGCTTCGTATTCTGATATACAATGACGTTCCATGGTGTGTGTTTTTCCGAAACTAATTTAGCGAATACAGACAAATCCCTCTTTTATTTAAAGCCGTCTTACCGTTTGCATGTTATTTTTACTGCCCTGTAAAGTGATTTCAAGCGTTCATGATAAGTTTTTTATTTCGCATATTGGCAAGGTGTAGCTGTTTGTTGCAGTGATGAAATGATAATTATTTTTGGGGAATATTTGTGTCTGTAGGATAACTTAGGTGTTTGATATGATCAACTTTGCATCAGTTCTTAAAAAGTAATTTGTTCGAGCGTTGACATCTTCAATGGTCTAGCTTTGCTGTCGTGTAAACATTAAGCCGCCAAACTGTTTGCGCTGTTCGTTTGCAAGTGTTGAGCTTGAGTTCTATAGATGAATGGTCAGAAATAGACAAGAACTCGCATATCCTGATATCTCCTATGATCTACGTATCTGTGCTGGTGATACTTACCCATATTACAGGTACTTTCAAAGTTTTCTAAACCGGTTTAATTTTGTAAAGCTGTCTGGCCAAAAGAAGGATGTCGCTAAATTTCAAATTTTGATGGAAGTTGGAGGAATTTTTCTTGAGAGCGACAGCGTTGTTATCCGATCACTGAATGAGCTAAGAACCATGCAAGCAGTTTTTGGCGAATCCCACAACGACTCGCTTGGTAAGTGCTGGACTAGACTTTCATTAACTGTACGACTGTAAATAAAGCTTCATATGTTTGTGATAAATCAAGCGACGTTTTTCCAGAAATAAAGCTCATGATTATTGTCAGTCGAGAGAAATAAATGGGTTTTAGTTTTCAAAAATTTCCCAGTTGTCCAGTCTTTTCCTTGCGCACAAGAAAGATTGTCAAAATTAATCGAATCTCAGAAAAATCAAGATGTTCTAGGATTTCATCCGAGGAATCAAGTTGTTTCTTTTCATCCCCGCTTTCAAAGCACCACTCTATGTATATATGAAGTTTTCATTTTGCATACCAACAATTGTTAATGAGTTCCGTATTTTGTCCACAGCTGAAGGAATGATTATGGCAAACCGCGATTCATGGTTTCTACACCGGTGTTTCTGGGAATTAAAATACAAAGCAGAGGGGTAAGATGTTTCCTTGACTAACTTTTTCAAGTAAAACGTTCGAGAAAAATAGCGAATCCAAAACTTGACACATGTTTTGCTTTGGATGTACTGTAAAGTAAAAAAAGCGAATTCTGCCCACCCACGAAAACTGTTTTCACTTACACTGGAACAATCACAGAGCAAGTTTATTTGATTTACTTGATTTTGTTGTATTTGACTTCAGCAAAACTTCGTTTAATGTTTTGCCTTTACGTTTCTAAGAGATCTTTGAGATTCCCTGATAGTGGTTATATTTTTGATGGGGCCGGTTTTTATTTACTTTTTTAAAAGTTTCCAACACATTTGTGTTTCTGTTGGTGGTTTAAGGTTTTGAGATTAGGTTTAGGGTTTAATGAAACTTAAGTGAAAGTTGTATACGTATCGACAGGAACAACTGAAAATTAAGGTGTTGATAGGATTAGGACTGCTGGAGTGGCCGGAAACGCCAATAATGATTAAAAACAGCCAGGGCGACAATGCCAGATGTTCAACCAGAGATGAGATGGAAATCCGCGACCCATCCGACCATTTTCACCACGAGTGGCACTGCTGCAGATGTAGGGTTGCTATGAATGTGGAAATGCAACACGATCACGTCGAAATGCTTCACAATGTTCAAAAGTTAAAACTGGCAGATGTTTTTTTCGGTTAAATTGCGTTTTTCTCCGATAGCTTATTAAGGACTACTCTAGAGCAGCATTAGCAAAGTTTTCGTCTTGATGGTAAAATGTTTTAGTGATCCTTAGTTCAGATGCAGTTTTATTATACTCGCTTTTGTACCCAGTTTGGAGTGTTACGTGTGGCTGTGCAACGCCCATCTCCTCTTGCTTGCTCCCAGTGCATGTAAAACTATTTTTTTGTGAAAGCTACATTTGTTACAAGTCAGTGGCAGCACCGCCCCTGGAATTATTCTTTCACCCACCAGTTAATATGGGGCACGAGATTGGACAGTTAATATGGGGCACGAGATTGGACAGTTAATATGGGGCACGAGATTGGACAGTTAATATGGGGCACGAGATTGGACAGGTATCAAGGGCAGCTTTTTTTTGGTATGAACCTAGTCACATAATGGAAAATATCAGCTATAGTGGCGCACGCTCAACGCACTGCGCCACTTAGTTTGCAAGTTCAGTTAGTTCTCATTTTTTGCGTCTGTTGACCGTTACTCTTATTCACCGTAAGCCATAGCGAGCGAGAACTTCTCGTCCGAGGGCACAGTTACTCAAGTTGTTTCTAGTGCATCTTTAAACAACCTTTGAATCTTGCTCAGATTAGAATTTGATATTTCTTCACTGACATGGGCGTTATGGAAGTTGTTTCCTTCCGAGGTAACAGTTGTAAGAGAAAGAATTGGTCGACCCAATCGACGGGAACTTGGATTTCTATATCGAGGAAATTTCCCATGGAAGCACAACTACATAATTCAGCTTTTCTCACAGTAAGGTTGTGGAAGATAGTTATGCAATTCAACGTTTCTAAATCTAGCCTGGCTGTGGAACTGTAATCAGTTATGAAGCAGGTTGGCCTTGATTCCCTATAAATTACATTTTGAAACAGAATTCGACCAAAATTTTAAGAAAGCCAGAAAAAAATCGTCGAATAAACAATTAGAAATTAGAATACAACAGAGGTTATTCAAATTTAACTTTTTCGTTTTTGTTACATCATTTAATCATTAAACATCTTGTTTTTCTTGGTGTTCAATGCGTTTTGGTAAGGTTTTCGCTGTTGAAGTTCCATTATAAGCAATCATTTGGGAACGACGTATCATACAGTTCGTAAGCGCCGGAACTTGTATTCGGATTCACAGAGTTTGGCTTTAAGTTTATCTGCTTTCTCTACTCTTGCTTGAGCCTTTCAACATTTCACACGTAAGAGTTGCTTGCAGATTTAAGGACTGAGGATGCGCGGTGTTGCGTGAAATCGATTTCTTGTTAGACATTTGATTGATTCCTTGTTTGTCTCCTTTGTGGAGAGTAGTTACTGGTTTCACTGCTTTTTTCTAATTGTTTTCAGTTTCGGCAACTTCGTTAAAGGAAGTTAGAAATGTTCAGAACAGTCAATGCTTTAAATGTGTACTTGTTTCAACCTATTAGAACGTTGCTCCACTCCGGTCATGCTACTTGTGGCCTCAGCTGGTGAGCAGCGATTTAGCTCAAATTGTGAACTAAATCTTTTCACCTACTGCAGAGACAAAAACGTCCAATGGGCAAATATTAGTAAAAGCTCGCTCGATTCTTAAAAATGAAGAGATTTTGTTAAATCTGGATAAAATCTCTTTTTCGATTGGTATAAAATTTTCTGTTCTCTCAGGCTAATGGAAAAATGGGACGGAAAAGATGAACGTTCACTGGTGGAGCTTGCAGGTTTAAACACGACCTATGGACAAGTGGCTAGTTACGTTGTATGGGGCGACGAGAGTCCACGCAATATCACTGATCTGATTGCGAAAGACGACTTGAATGATGCACTAAAAGAGTGAGAAGATATCTTTAATTTTTCGTTAAGATTTTCTTATTTTGTTTATTCAAGTAGCTCGAGCAAAGTTCGCTTTGATCCCAAATATGTTTTGAAACGCTTATTTTATGAACTGTCATTCTGCCACAAAATATCTGACAATTAGGGCAAGCCCATTTGAAAACAATTGTCTATTGTTGACAGATGCAATTGCTTGTCAGTTATCTAAAGGCTGAAAAAGTAATTACAAAAATCGCAGGACATTTTTTGTGTCAACTTCTGCCGTGCATCCCTAGCATATTACATTTACCCTTTAAGACTTTTAAGACAAGTAATAGAATATATTTAAGTTCTCTTTCATCCGTTCATGTCATGAATGGTCAGGAATCCCAATTTCCCGGCGTTGATCGGCTGACGATTACTCAGTGAACCCTGCAGTTTCAGCCAATAGTTGCCAGCGCTGAGTTTGAAGCTTTCACGTTTCGCATTCCATTTCCCTAACTGAGCAAGTGAATGACAAGCAGCTGGTGCCAACTTTGTCAGTTTTTGCTAAACCTGCCTTGCAATTTGACAGGCTTATGGTGTTTCCTGTATAAGTCTTATAGCTAGCGATGGCTGTATCAATGCGGAATGTGTTTGAAGTGATCAGATTAACCGCAGATTTTCTACTATCTCGTTCAGTACAGCACGTCAGGAATACGAAATGATTGTTTTCAAACATAACATGGAAACGTCTATATACAAACGAGGAAATAAGGTAGATAGATGCAGAAAATAACGCATTGGACCCTAAATAAAAGTTTGCTCCTTGTGAGATCGACATTGACAAGCAAATTCATGGCCACATGCGAACACGGTATCAACATGCGGTTGCATCATTTCGGCAACAGGAGAAAATGCAGTAGTAAGACATAAGATTATCCAACATCATACATTTGTGTTTCGTTTGTTTGTAATCTAAAGTCCACGTACTGTGAAACAACTTCCATAGCCAAAAGTCATTACGAGAGAAATTCTGTAACAACGACATTACTTCTTTGGCATTTTTTACTGCATTGTATTCACTGCAAACAAAACACTAAATTACAATGTATCATTTGCTGACATCAATTTTTCAACGGTTTTCAAAACAGTGCATTATTATTAATTTGAAGCTAATTCGCTGCAATTGATCTTGAGGACAATTTTAACTTGAAAGCATATTTCAATCAGCATTCATAGTATAAGTAAAAATTAGCTTTCTATACTTACCTTGCTACCAATTTCAAGACAGTTAAAATTGCGTAGTTTCTTTCCTAGTTGTTACGGAAGTTTCTCACATACAGTGCTTCCCATTTGCATGAAACTTTTGTTTTGAATCACAGGGGTAAGCTGGTTGTCGGCGCAGAGCAGATACATCCGAAAACGAACGTGGTATTTTTGAAAACTCACAAAACCGCAAGCAGCGCAGTGCAGGTGAGTTGCTGTCAACTCAGGCGTAATTCTACCCATTGCAAGGCACTGTAGCCCACTGCCAATTATGTTACAGTGCGCAAAATATTTCCTGCCAGGTCTTTAAGATGTGTACGTCACTGATAACCGCACGATCATACGGTGATTGCAGAACATTGCATCGGTGATAATTGCACCGCTAAAGCCATAAAAAGGTTTGGGGTTTTGCCTCTGAAAACCTGCAGATATCTTGCAATTGGAAGTTTTTTTAATGCTGTCTATACCCAGCAGTGTAAGATCCTAGTGCTTTCTGACCAAATAGGATTTCTGCTGACGTTGGGGTTTTTCTTTTTGAAAGTCTCTAAATGGTTTTACAAGAGACACCTTTTGGAAACTTTCTTCTACAAGCCTTTCTCAAACCTGAGAAACTTCCTGAAGAAGTCTCTTTCAGTATTTAAAGTTTTTATAATAATCAAATGCTTTTTTTGCTTATATCCAAAGAACAAAAACAAGCAAGCTTTTTTCAAAATGCATATGCATATCGAACACAGCGACAAACATAAAAGTGATCTGAAAGTGCATGGAAAAATGAAAGAACATTTACAGTTGAAATATGTCCGTTTGCGCATGACTTCCTGACGTTACTGCCAAATCTTTTGGAGAAAATTCAAACAAACGCCGTTACAGTAAAGCACAGAAAAAAAACTGTTGTCCATCATTTACATTTTGATGACGCTTTGTCAATGTTTATTTGATGTACGTTGCATTCCTGCGACGTTATACCTGCACCCAACGCCAACCATGCTTGTTTGAATGCTTGCTGGGCGTTCTTCATAAATCAGGTCAACTGCATCATTACGTACAGGAAAAAAACTAATAATAAGAACGACGATATCCCTATAATCGACTTCCTGCAGTCTCCACTGATCCAACAAATGAGAACGAAGCAGCTCGTATCGCAATTAGAACCCCCACCCATCAAGTAACTCCGGTTTATGCCATTTCACTGCGAAAACAGATGGCCAAGAATGTGGATCTTGCAACTGAAATTTGATGAACAGGAGAGGGAAGACCAAACAGGCCCGAAACCAGGCTTTGAGGTTTGGGGGGCGAAATACATTTTAGGGAGGCAAGATTTTTGTTTTTAAGATACGTTTGAAACAAATTCTTCTGGGCACAACAAAATCTTGGGCACTGCCCGGAATGACCACGTGGTTACGCGCCTGAGGCCAAAACACACAGATGATGCGGCTCCAGCCGAGTCATTTCGAAAAATTTCCGAGCCCCTCAGCGTATTGAAAGGATGGCTTCCTTACGGTTCCCATGATGAATTCCTGCGGGCTTTCGCCAAGGAGTTTTGACCCATGTGCATTGGTTTCTCGGGCCGTGGTTTCTCTGTTCGGAAAAGTAAACTGTCACTGTATGTTGGATTTGCACTGAACGATAAAGTGTACAACAACGTTTATGTCAGAGTGATGGAAAATCTTTGCTGCAACGTTTTGCTCGGGGAAGATTTAACGGGAGCATCGCCAATTCGTGTTTGAGTATGGTGGTCCTAAGCCAGAGTTCATAATACTAATTCGTTTGTCATCATCAGCAGAAAGGGCGATGAAGACTTCGTGATATCATCTCCTTTTCATGTTTGAGTGACAGCTTTGCGTGCGAAGCCAAGGTTTGCATTGATGTGCGGTTATATGTTTGCCTCGATGCGCGGTTCTTTTGTTGTCAAAAGGCGCAACGGTTGAAGGCTGCCTGAGCACACAACAGTGTTTATTTCACCTCAGAGTTTCGTATTATTATTCTATACGCATTTTCTGCCCGTCACTCTGAAAAATCAAGCTTTTATCGCTAATCACAACGGCGAAAGCTTCAGTGTTTGCAGCTACGTTTGCTGAGAACTGTGCTTTTATCTGAATGTCAGTCACAGAGTTTTACACTTTCTCGCTTTGTTTTGTCACATCAAAGACAACCATAGGGAACAATTCTTTATAGTCAGCTGGAGCGATGTTAGGATTTGAAATTAAGTCTTCAAGATGGTTAAATTTTGTTCGGAACGCTGCGGCGTCGCAATGGACTCTTGAAAAATTTTGCTGAGTAAAGTTCGTATCGTCGCAGTCAATTTCTGGATATCTTTTTGAGTTTAGCATCACAAACATGTTAGTGAGATTGCAGCGATCAAACATTGATGGGTTGTGTTCCTGGTCTCCAGATTTATCTGTCTGAAACCCTATAATTATCCAGCGAGGTTTTTCAGGGGCTGACTTTACCGACAATCGCCAGGTAAAATTTCTCGTTTGTGGAACAGGGATCGAGTCACATTGAATCATGCTATAACCAACTGGGAGGTTTGCCTTTGACTCGATTGTTTTGTACAATTCAAGTTTTTGTTCAAGCGCAAGGAGAACATGAGGCACATACCAAGACAATTTTGTTAAAACAACCTTTCCAGCATCTCCTCCAGTTCTGAAAATCGCGTCATTATCACCCTTCCTCACAAGAGTGAGTTGATGTTTAAAACTGTAAACGACTTTCTCATAGTCATCACAAAACCCAAATATGTGTTTCAGCAGGATTCTGAATGAAAATGTGCCGTTCGAGTCCAGCTTTTGAATGATGTAAATTTGTCAAGCTGCAAATCCTGTGTTATTTTGAAGATGTGCTGTTGTGCCAGCGTCTTTGAACAACAATTGGTTGAGCCCTTTGGGTTTTTGAGAATCATCAGGATATTTCAACAACCCAAGCATCGTCGTTGCTTGTCCTGGGTGGAAAACTGATTCAATTTCTTGCCCTGAAAGTTGATACTTTATCTTGCTGAAAAGGTGCATAATTGCAATGTTTGTAAGCGTGATTACATCCGCGTTAGCATATTCAGCATCATCAGCCGCTTTTACCAACTTCCCGTCAGAAACAAGATACGACTCAGCTGGGTGTGTGAACAAGTCCTGCGTTTCAATATTTATTCGAATCTCACCAGGGTTGTTGAGATTAGTGCCAGCAATTGGCTCGTAACTGTGAAACTCGTATTCTTCAATGGTCTCATCAATTTGTGGTTTTTCAGTAATGTTAAGAATGTCCATTTATAATATGCAATATTTATGCAATCGTCTTACAAGGTCTTCAATTTTTATCGCGCGTAAAGGGTCTCGAGGGCCCCTCGGTTGTTCCGAGCCAGCTATCGAATTGTTCAAATTAGGGGTTGTTGGAGCCTGCGACGTCCCTTGGAGTGCAAAAAGTTTTGATAAAATTTGTTGAGATTTTGGGGTCAATTTCGAGCTCGCAAATTCGATTGCTTTTTGTCCGGCCTTTTGTCCCGCGCTTCGCGCGATGTTCAAAGCCATGTCAACGGCTTGCTTTTCACTGATAAATTTTGATAAAAAGTCTTTGAGCTTTGAAAAAATTCCAGAGTCAACGACTTGACAATTTCCTTGGTATCCGTGTTTAATAATTAGCATATTTATTTAATGTAAGCATTAAGTTTTTGTAAGCATCACGAGACAAAATTTTTTGTCTCAACAGTTTGTCACAAATGCTGACGATTGCATTTCGACGACCAGTGTTTTCTGCTTGTTTCGAAGCCATTAAAAGTTCGAGTCGCTCACACAAGGCGTTTGGATCGCTTGGGAGAAAGCCTTGACATTGTGTTTTTTTCTGTTGACATTTCGCTTTTTCTTTTGTTTTTTCTCATATTTATTCCACATGGGTCTTATAATATTTTGCCATTTATATCCTTTGTTTGCAGCTGGTTTTTGTGGATTTTTCCTGTTTCTCATTGCTTCAGAATTAAGCATTATTTCTTCATAATTTCTCATGTCTTCTTCTGCTGCTGAACCAATCACTGTTTTTTTCATTGTTATCAAATCCCGAAGTCCTTTCGTTCCCTTGTATTTATTTCCATCAATTATTAAATCATCTCCATCAGTATCAGCACTAGAATTCCCAAGAAAAAATTCACCACCTCTGTTATTAAGTGCAAAGGTTTTATCACCTGCCATTCCATATAAATCAGTCAAATATTTTCCTGCAATTTGCCCTACATCTGTTGGAAGAAGAGGTTCTGAGGTTCTAGCTCCCAAAGAAATGCTTGCTGCGCTGGTGAATTTTCAATCGCTTCTTGGAGTGGAGCAAACTTTGAGACAATTTCTTCAAACGTTTTTTGTTGTTGTTCTGTTATTGGCTTAAAGATTTTCCCAAATTCTTCGTAAAGTGATTGTTCGCCCAATCGTTCTGAGCGAAAATCACTCTGAATTTTTTCTTGGTTTTGATAGACTCAGCGACAAGTTGCCACGTTCTGATGGGTCTTTGATTTTTAAGAAACTTATTTATTACATGTTTACATTTTTGGATAGAGCCAATTTGGATAGGGCACAAATTGGATTGGGTCCATATCGCAGCGCATGTTTTTGACCCAGTCCAAATCAACCATGATAAACAAAAGCTTTTCTATACTGTTTTGGATCAAGGTTCATAATTTTTGCAATTCTTTAATTTGCTCTGGTGTGAGTTTGTCGTTCAGAAACGCAGTGACTGTTGAGCTTTTGATTCCAAGACTTTGTTTTTCATTTCGCATTTTGTATTACAATTTAATAAGTTCTTTGTTGTCGACCCAAGTGTTGAAACTTGCTGGATACCCTTTCCGTTTAACCAGACTTCGAACATTACCTTCTTCACAACTTTCTCGATTCTGAAAACGTCTTGAGTTGTTTTTTGAAGCTCTTGCTCAAAGAAAGTTCCTTGAATTTCTTCAACGTTGACGTCTGTTATCGTAAGAGTTATCGGATCAGTTCTTTGAATTTTTGAAACGGTGAACACTTCTTCTGTCCAGTTTGGGGTGAATCCTTTCTCAAAAAGCCCTTTCTTCTTTAAAATTCTAACTTTATCTCCAATTTTGAATTTTGTTCTTATTGGCCGTCTTTCAAATTCTGGATATAAATTTCTGTAAACTGTTACTTCGCTTGTCTGTTTGCTTGTCTCAACAGGAGTCATTTTTATTGATGTATGCCTTGTGTTGTTGTATTTATCAACAAACTCGTCAAGAACGTCAATATATTTGTTAGTATTGTTTGGTGTGAAATACTCGGACATTTTTTCTTTCATCGTTCGGTTCCTACGCTCAACAACACGTGATTTCTCTTTGTTCTTAGTAGAGTAAAGCTCAACACCCAACGCGTTGACGTGTTTATTATAAAATTCTTTCCCTTTGTCTGTCCAAAGCTTATCTGGTTTTCTCTGTTTGAAAATCTCTTTCAATGCGTTCGTGACAGAAACTCCAGTTTTGTCTTTCAACGGAAGCATCCAGCCAAACTTTGAAAATACATCAATCACAGTCAGAACATATTTGACTCCAAGGTTGAACCTTGAAAATGAGTGCATGTCTGCGAGGTCAGCAGCCAAGATTTTATCAATTCCGTTCACAGAGACTTTTCGTTTAGGGAAATTTTTAATGACCGGCTTCTGAAGTTCTTGGCTAATCGTGAACTCCAGGAAACGCTCTTGCTACGCTACGCTCGTTCTTTTTCAGCCCCATTCCGAAACGTTTCTTTGTTCCGATGATCGTGGAAACAACTCCTCGTTCCATCCTTTCTCGAAGTGTGGGGTTATAAATACCATTAAGCTCTGTCAACATATTTTTATCACAAACTTCGTTGCGAGATTTTGTGTCTTTGTTTTTAACATAACAAATATCATGATGATAAGCTGCTTGATCAACTCTGTTGATTGGTTTTGACCGTGCTTTTGGGGTTAGATCAGCATTCAAACGTTTGTCAAGTTTTGTGCCAGGTCCGGTGAAATTATGTCCTGGCATGTGCATTTCAAATGGAAGACTGTTGATTGCATCGATCAAAAAGCCTTTTCCACTTGAAATAAACTTTGACTTTTTTGATTCACAAACAACACAGATACCTTGAAGCAATTGGCGATTGTTAAAAGTTTGAACTTTAAGTACGATTTGCGTTTCAGTAAGCTTTCGACATTTAACACAATATATTTCATCCATTTATTAAATGCTTTTATAAAAATAAATGGAAGTCAAAAACCTTTCTTGGAATGAACACATAGCAAATAAAAACAATCATAGTCTTTTACCAAAGAGTCTGCGAGGTTTGATTGTGGGCAAATCAGGCTGTGGTAAGACTACTTTGTTGCTGAATCTTCTCCTTCAGCCAGGTTGGTTGGACTATTCAAAATTGTCAGTTTTTGGTAAGATTTTGTTTCGACCAGAGTATAAAATTTTGAGAAAAGGTTTTGAAGAACAATTGCCAAAAGAGACGATAATGAGAGATTTTGAAAATCGTGATGACATACAGCGCCAACAAATTTCATTAATCCAGCTGCTTGAAAAGTTGGCAAAAAATCGGCAAAATAAAAGTGAATTGATTGAGTGCAATTTTTATGAATCAGCTGATGATGTTCCAGACCCAAAAGAAATCTCCCCCCGAGCATAAGAATCTCATGATATATGATGACCTCCTACTTCAGAAGCAGAACAAATGTGAGACATATTACGTTCGTGGAAGACATTCAAATTGTGATTGTTTGTATTTATCACAAAACTATTTCAAATTGCCTCGTCAAACAATTCGAGAAAATGCAAATTTCTTTTGCCTGTTTCCTCAAGACCAAAAGAATATTGACCATATATTTAACGACCACGTGACCCAAGATATCACCAAGGAGCAGTTCAAAAAACTTTGCAAAACGGTGTGGTCGAAACCTCACAATTTTGTTGTGATTGATTTGACATCACCAAAACACAATGGCAAATTCAGATCTGGATTTGACGATTTTTATGTTATTGAATAAATGAGTGACACAGAACTTCTTGAAAAAATTGTTCAAAACACTGAGCCGAAAACTTCAACTCAGATAGTTGTTTTTGACAATTCAACAAAAATAAAGACAAGTTTTTACCCACCAATCGAGTTGGACAAAAAGCGAAAGTATGAGATGGCTTTGGTGAATTTAGAGACGTATTATAGTTTTCCAAACATCGATTTAAGTAACAACGTTTTCAGATATTCTCCTTGGTCACAACAAAGGCAGCCTGTTGATATTCGTATTCCAGAAGGCTGTTACGATCTGATTGATATTGCAAAAACAATCAAAATATCAATGAAAAGAAATGGTCATGACAATGAAGCTGTGAAGATAACAGCAAACACAAACACTTTGAAAAGCGTCATGGAATTTTCAAACGACTTTATCGTTGATTTCAGAGTGCGAAATTCAATTGCAAGTGTTCTCGGTTTTGCAAAACAAATTTGCAAAGAAGGTATTCACGAATCACAAAATGTTGTCAACATCTTATCAATAAATTCAATTCTCGTGAATGTGGACATTATTGGCGAGTCTTATGTGAATGGAAAAACTCAAAACACAATTTACAGTTTCTTTTCAAATGTGTCACCTGGTTACAAAATTGTTGAAAATCCGAGAAACCTTGTGTATCTTCCAGTTATTTTATACAAAATCAGTAAAATGGAAAGAGTTGTCACAGACCAAAATGGAAAGCAATTGAACCTTCGCAGAAAAAACTTGACTATCAGATACCACTTCAGAGAAATATAATTACATAGGCCTATAATAAACGAGTTATACAAACGTTCGAGTAAACATTTCTGATTTTCAAAACAATAATATCAAGAGGGCTTTGGAACATGGAGAACCTGTGTCAATTCACCTCAGTTTTAATGATCTTTGTGGTGATGATGTTCCTGCCTTGACTAATTCGCAGGTTAACAGAATGACAAAAGCTTATGAGAATGAACGAGGCATCATAATAAAAATGAGTAAACGTCAGGTTGAACACAACAAAACAATTGAGGGCGGGTTCCTCGGGATGTTAGCTGGTTTAGCCGCAAAGGCTTTACTGTTTTTGGCACAAACTGTCTTACCAACATTGGCGACTGGGGCACTTTCAGGGGTCAGGTCGGCTTTGGCGCAAAAAGCAACAAACAAGGCTATGGGGAATGGTTTATATTTGAAAAAAGGCTCAAACATTGCAAGAGTCGAAACAGATGGCCAAGGACTGTATTTGAAACCATACAAATGTTCAGGCCTTGGCGAAGTTGGAGATGGTCTGTATTTGAAACAGAGGGTCAAGTTATTGCCGGTTCTGGTCTTCTTCTCGGTCCGAACAGTCTTTTGAAAAATGTACCAGTTTTTGGTTGGCTGTTGTAAGTTTTCTGGCATTAAATAAATGTATAAACCAAAGGAAAAACGAACTGAGCAAAAAGTCAAGCAAGACATCAACCAGCACAAAAATCAACACATCAACCAGGCTGTTGGTGAGCAAAATAAGGACAAAGAAGTAATAATTAACCAGGAAATTTACCAGCAAACAAATCAACACATCAACCAAAATGTAAACTAAAGTTCCATTGAATCATGAAGTGTTGTTCCCAGAAAAAAATGTTTAGAATAAATGATTCAAGTTGATAATATTGTTCTTCCAAACAAGCCTCTGTGTAACTTTGAAATTGAAGACGCTGTTAAAAAAATTGATTTGAAAAACTTTAGAGGTGTGTTTTTGCGAGACACTTTGCCAAAGAAACCAAAAAGACATGAATGCAGGATCATGAACCTTGATGATTCTTCTGGAAATGGAACGCACTGGGTTGCGTGGTTCAAGCGTGGAAACGATAAATTTTATTTTGACTCATTTGGCTTACCCCCACCAACTGAGTTGAACAAGTACCTTGATGGTGATGTGTTCTATCCAACTGAGCAAATAGAGCCTAAGCAACAAGTATTTTGTGGTCATCTTTGTCTTCACGTTTTGAAGCAGATGCAAAATGGCAGAGGTCTCCAAGAAATAATTAACAGTTTTTGGCAAAAAAAATTCACCGTTATAATAAAGATGCCAGTTGATAAATTCGGACGAAGTCCTACGACAAGTGAAACAGTAATTCAAGGGAGTGGGACACTTAAAAGCACTAGTGTTTCTGTATGCTTTCGAGGAATCAGTCGACTGCCATCTGCTTTCGTCTTTTTGCGATGATTCAAACTTGCACATATCTC
>JGI24022J15233_10003423_pt1 | contig 15729 bp, 10 predicted proteins | sample Ectturendosymbi2_FD_15233 | JGI IMG/M metagenome (IMG submission 15233)
CATAAGTTTCGAAGCACCTTTCATACTCAGACTGGCTGGCCATATTGACATGTTATTTTTCCGGTGTTTTTGTTTGTAATCTTTGGTTTCTGTTTATTGTCCGGCTGCATGTTGTTTCTTGCAGAGTCACCCTCTAGCCCAGGAGTCCCCAATCCAATCTGGGGTACATGTACCCCTGGGGGAACATTTGCTTATATCAAGAGGTACATTCAGGGGCGTAACGAAGTGAGATAGCGCCCGGGACAAGAAGCAAGTTTGGCGGCCCCTGTTCGAACCTGAGGTCTTTCGGAAGCAAATGTACTGTATAGAAGAAAGTGCTTGTGACATTGTTGGGACTTTTTGGTACGCCCGCAGTGATTTGGCCCCCCTTATTGACTCGACGCCCAGGGAATTGCGCTTCCCTCGTTACGCCTCTGGGTACATTTATTGTACAGCCGCAACAAATTAACTTTGAGACATAAAATTGACTCTACCTACAGTTTTATTAACATTCAGTGGATTTTTGTTATTTTACTCAGACTTTTTGTCATAAGAAACTTTAGGGGTACCAGCTTACCTGTCGAACTGCTGAAGGGGTACATGGTCAGAGAAAGGTTAGGAAACCCTGCACTAGCCTGTGGAAATATTTTTCCTTAGTAAGAATACACTGCAGTGTTTATATCATAAACTCTCTTCTCGCAGCTAACTGTATGTGCAGTTGAGTAGGGCCTACGAGAGAGGAGTACGGGAGTAGAGTTGCCAGATGGCGGGTATTTCACCGGCCTGGCCGGTATTTTACTACTAATTTAGCAGTATTTCACCGGCCTGGCCGGTATTTTACTACTAATTTAGCAGAGGCCGGTAAAAGGCCGGTATTTTGAAAATCAGTGCCTGAAGCCAGTATTTTGAAAATAAATAATTTGCCGTAACTTCAAAACGAACTAACGCCGAATTTCTCAAATACTGACTCTAGTAGTGAATCTTGTCAGGACAGTTCTCTCAGCGAAGTTTATTTGCTGCTGTTGACGCGATTCTTGGCGCGATTTTCTCGTCACGCACACACCGAAATGTAATGAAACAGTCAGAATACGGGCAACTTATAAAATTATTAATAATAATTATTAATTTGGGCTTAAGAAAACTCATTGTCTCTATTTTCCCTGTGCCGCTTACAAAATACTGCACAGCTTAAATCTGGCACTGTTGACAAATCAAAATGGCCAGTTTTTTTACAAAACGAATCTGGCAACCAGTGGCGTAACCAGAGCTTTGAACCAAGGAGGGCAAATCTGTCACCGTAGGATCCCACTAGCCAAAATTCGGAAAAGAAATTTAGAAATTATAGTTAATCACTGGATGTCGTGGATGTCTGTACTAGTTGAAAAAAGAGAACACCCCGAAAAACGCAAAAAAACAACAACCTAAAGAATAGTAAATATCAAAATGTTAACTATAGGGGACCCAGTTTTTACATTTAGCTTGCCAGGGTGGCGGCTCGCCCTCTTGCCCCCTGTCAGTTTCGCCACTGCTGGCAACCCTAGACGGGAGGTACGTCGTACCCGGGCCCGAGAGGTACTGGGGCTCGGGAGGATGGAAGTACACAGGCTAAGTTTTTCTGTAATTAAGCCCAAAATTACGAGCGTACATGGTAGTTGCCAATATCACATTTAATATATTTCTAAATTTTGGCATGATAGCTGTTTTATCTGTATTATAATTATTATAGAAACAAGCCATACAAGTTTCAACAAGAATCTAGAAGCTAGGGGGGCCCAGTATCGAGTACCCCCAGGTATAATTTCTCTCGGTGGCCCTGCAGTTGAGTATCGTATTTATTCGATTGTAAGCCGCGGCTTATATAGATTTTTTTATCATTTCGTGCGGCTTACAATCAAGGGCGGCTTATATTTTTTATTTCTTTACTTTATCGAAAGGTATAGATGACGTCCAGTCCTTCCTTGGCTACGCTTTGTAGACCAAACTCTTCCTTCGCATTTGATTTTCTTCAGCATCACGTGCACATCCGTCACAGGAGGGATTATGATAAGCAAAACGCAGCTGTAGCGGTGTAAGCATCATTTAATACCGGAGCTGCCAATTAACGGGTAACACACGAGTACGCGTACGTCGCGAATGCATCTCAGCGGCTTAGGTAACCTATGTTCAAGCCAGGGGTGGATCCAGCCAGTGAGTTTAAGGGGGGCAATTTCAGTAATATTTGGCAGTCAAGTTTCATAACGGCTTCGTTGTGCTAAGAGAGATGAGGTATACTTCACAGCACTTGTGTGACAAAACAATTGACGAAAAAATGGCCTTATATCGCGAATGTTGTTTTCTGAATTGTACAAAATTATGGTGAAAAAAGTTGCTTTCGTAGGTTTTAGGGGGGGCGATCGCGCCAATCGCCTTCCCCTGGATCCGCCCCTGGTTCAAGTGCGCTTTACAATCAAGGGCAGCTGACATTAATTTTTAACACCATTTCGTGCTGCTTACAATCAAAGGCGGCTAACAATCGAGTGAATTCGGCAGGCGCATAATCGACTACCGGAAAAAGCAAACGAGAACGTTGCGAATCAGCAAAACAAATTTTATCAATGATGACGTCATGAAATGCGTCATAGGGGCCCTCCAGTGAAAATTGCCCCGGGCCCCCCTACTCTTTAATCCGGCTCTGCACATACTATTTCCAAACATTTCTGTATACAAATACATTTAAGTTGGATAACATTGATCTTAAAATAAGTGCAAGGTAACTACTCCGTAAGTCTACTGGTTACTTGCTCAGATGGACGAAAGTATCAAACATTACAGAGATAGTTTCAAAAGCCTATTACAAAAGTATATTGCTGGATCAGTTGCGCATAAACAACAGGTTTTGCACAATTTCAACGACGTCCACTGCTTTGACCGTCAAATAACAAAATTTCCTTCAATTTTTGTCATGTTTGTACGAAATGAATAACACGCATAGGTGGCGGAACCGGGAGGGTCGCATGGGCCTAGGCCCCCCACTTTTTTGCTTAAATATTGCAAGTTTGAGTAACACAATTAGTATTGGGTCCAGTGAAAAGTATATCGTTCAATAAAAAAAGAGTTGCAGACTTTTGGCAGTTTTTTGTCGATATTATTTCTAACATATTATTTGTAATTTGGCAGGATTTCGTAATTGTTAGGCAGAATACACCGTGCACCCTGCTGTGGATTGCTTACCACATTGGTGTTGTTGAACAGTGTTGCCAGAGGGTGTAATACAACACATTTTTTCACAAAAATGGTGTCATTTTACATGCTTGTGTGCATGGGCATCGGAAGGAAGTTTTCCAGGGGGACACTAGTGGATTTTTCCAAAAGATTTTCTGCGGGGGCCCAAAAATGGTTAAATTTGGTTTTTACCACTCGAAATTAAGAAAACAGCATTTTTTGCTGAAATTTTCAAATTCCTGCCCCTCTTCCGACACCCATATGTTTGTGTGTAGGAAAAGTTCGTGCCACACTATTAAAAAATTTGGGTAATTTCAAGCGTTTTAACACCATTCCAAATAGTGAAATTTTACTAAATCTTATACGCAAAATGAAATATATGGCAGATCAACTTCAATTGTATTTTTGTTTTTGCATTGGCAACGCTAAATAGCTATATTTTATTTCTGCATTGGCAACACAATTGGCATCCTTACGGACAGCTTGCTAGTTGCTACCTATGTTTTGTCTTATCTGTGCATTCCAGTATCTAATGCAGTTGTAGAATGAGTATTCAGTCATGATACTTCTGTGTTCAAGATGGGGAAAAGTTGTGATTTTGAATGTGTGAATGCTGTGTCATTTTTGCCTGTTTTTTAAGCTGTGTTCTTGGTGTTTTTAACAGCCCAGTGGCTACTCCCGCATATGGGGAGTTCTCGGTTACGGTTTATATCGGAGAACGCAAGCTTGCTTGCTTTGTATGTTTGTTCCACCACCCACGGTCCCACTTCACTAAGTTGTCAACTCGGGCTCTTTTCTTTGGGCCTTGTCACTGTTCATATATTTTCGTTCCATGTCTGGCCTTTCGCGTTCATGTTGCCGGTGACCTGAATAAAACAATATCGATCGTAGTAGGCGTTCTCACCACTTCGTTTGCTCGCACTTTACTCGGGCTCATCCGTTAGCAGGGTTGCCAATTTGGCTTTTTTGAAGCCAGATTTTCAAATTCTGGCTTTTTTTGAAAACCTTTGACTTTTTTGGAAATCAAAAAAAGCCAGACAAAATATGGCCTTTTTCTGGCTTTTTTTAGTCGGCAAGGCTTGGCTCTGGAGAAACATTGTCTGAACTGCATATTTATTACGCATCTCTTCTGAAAAGAGTCTGTAACCATGCAGGGTGCACAAAATATTGAAAAGATTTTACTGTTGCCCTAAAAATGATCGATGTTATTGATAAGAAACAAATGTACGACAGCGTAATTACGGGGAAAGAAAATGCTTCTAAAGAGTGGCATTGTATCATATCGATGTTTTTGACGAATTTTAATGTTTATTTTGTGTTTGGTTATGCATATTTTATGTGTATATGCCTTAAAACTGCTATCTGGCTTTTTTTGGGACAAGGTCTGACTTTTTTTGGTGAAGACAGGTTGGCAACCCTATCCGTTAGAGTCCGAGCTGCCGTATGCAGCTTAGTATTTTTTGAAACATAATTCATATCGGCCTGAATGTTTTTTTTGAAGCAATGGATTTGCATAGAACATTGGATTTGAAGTTCAATCCAGTGGACAGTTCCCATTTCGAGAATAATTTCAAATGAACGATAAATTGTCCAACAACTCGGGCTAATATGAATGAGCCTAGTAAGCGGATGACTTACTGGCCTTAGCATTGCTCTGTGACGTAAATTACTCAACAATGGAGAAGTTATCAGGAGAATTTCTTATTTATTGTTACATAACATAACGTCACAGAGCAACGATAATGCCTGCCAGAATGAAAGTAAATGGAAATTTCAGTGACTCAAGCGTCGAACGGTTTATTCAGTCAGTCAGAAAATCGTATGATGAGGCCGAGTGACGCTAATTACCTGGGTCGCCCCTGTAACAGCCTATTTGAATTTCAGGTGGTTCACCGATACGTTTTCATAGCGGTGTAATTTTGTCTAAAATAGTGTAATTTAGACCTTCATATGATGACGTTATATTTCAATGCTTGTGACGTCACAGTTGCCAATTCAAACCACCAAATTTGCTATAATTTCTTTTTAACGTGAACTTGTGCCCCCCCACTTTGAAAAAGGTTCCGCCACCCATAATAACACGGTAATGTTGTTTGAAACAGCGACAATAAAACTCATTTAATAGTTTTTAGTGTTGATAAAAACAGTGCAAATTTGCATGCTTATCGTCTTTTTTGTGCAGGATTTAGGAAGATAAAAAAACTGTCATGCTTTTGCAATTACATGTGATCAGTGTAGGGGCATGAGTGTTTGTCCAGAAAAATGTAGAAAAATTGGTATGGTGCTGCCCGTTTGCAGCAACATTGATGTGTTCGGGTTTGAACTAATTAATGCCTCGAGACTACATGGTGACAATTAAAAATTAGTGCAATGTGGTGTCTGCATTTGCTATGCTTCAGCTGGTCAAAAGTTTCAAAAGTCTATTGCTTAATGAGTTACTGACCTATTGGCCCGTAAACGCCTGCTTTGTGCTCAAAAGTCGATTTATTCAATTCTTACCATTGTGACCAATATTTAACAAAGGAACTAAGCCTACGCGTTGTAGCTTGTTTTTATTTACATTTCAGTCACTGTCGGGCGAAGTCGCTGTTTATTGTAGAAGTAGTTGGGTACCAAACAGTTGAATGTAAGAAATTATGGCTGATTTTCTTTCCTCGAAAATTCGTTTGTGAAGGTCGTTATTGCGCGAGATCAGCTTCAGATTGAGACAAGGAGAACAATAATTCTTAAAGGATTGCGAACAAGATGCAGAAATATCAAGTAAATATTTCGTAACAATTTCGCAGTATTTTGCAGTCAGTTTTGGAAGCTGCAAGGTGAAAGACAAACTTCAGGGCCCATTGGCATTGGCACGATCGATAGGATGTTCAAGTTGACAAAATTCATCGAACTTTTCACGAAGTCAAATCTTGCATGTGTCGAACTGCTTTAAACCTCACTGGTCCACCTCGTGTGGTTTGTTCAATAAGTACGCTACTCTTTCCAGTACATTATTTTGACCCCAGCTTCTGCGCGCATTTCTATTTGCTTTCGAAGGCGCGTTCAACTTGTCACCACATAGGGAGTTGTAACTAAAGGTCAGGTTCCCGGTCTTTTCATAGCGCCCACGGAGTGTCGAAATTCTACCAGTTGTGTTTCGCCGAACGCTGCTCGGTGTTTATTCGCGCAGCAGCGGAGAGGCGTGCGTGGTGGGAATCTTGTCTTGTGTGACTATACCGCAGATAGTTGTAGCGTGTAGTGAGTGGAGAATGGTGCTGGCTTGTCACAGCACGACTCCTAGCCATATACTTGGAAAAAATGACGAAACCAGAACAGCAGGAGACGGTGTTCAGCCTCATCGCTTGTATCATACGTCCGACCTGTGTGTTGCGAAGTTCCGTGAGCAGCTGCATAGAGCGCAAATATTGAAGCACGATGGAAACGAATTCCTTCCTGTAACTAACAGAAACGACAGAATCGAAAAACTGCCAAAAAGCTGCATCCATAAAAATCTTGCTGATGTTGGTGAGTAGCTAACAGAGTGTCTTTATTGTTTTTATGTAAAGTCTCAATAAGAAAGCACTCATTTCAAACGCTTTCTTCGTAATTTGCATTTTTCGAACTGTGCAGTAAATTTTGGTGCTGTTACGGTTGTTGTGCCTTTGACGAAAATTGGAACAGTTTCGAGCTCAGAAATCGGTAAGGCGTTAAATATGTTAAAACAGTAACGCAGTCATAAATGCAAGAGCTATGCAAAATGTTTTTCAGAGCTTTTGTTCTCTCCTCCTCATACTTCAGTTTTGCATTCAATCTTTTTTTTTATAGGAAAAACCAAAGCCGTTTACGACTTGCGTGCAGTCAACTCTACCCTCTTTATCAAACGCTTAGCACGCATTATTTTTAAATTTGTTTTTCTCCATCCAGTCCAGAAGATTTCGCAAAAATTACGCTTTTTTGAGCAATTCATAACATGTGCAAAAGGATTTTGACCTCTATTTGCCAGATAGGAGGCTGGAGCAGTGTTTCTGTAACAAACAGGCTATGTATGTTTTTAATTTTCAGACAAAGAATTGGACTTACAAACATAATTTTTTTTTGTATTAACAATTCAGATCATTAATCATGAAACTGAAAAAATGACTAATGTCAAACTCTGAAGTGATTTCTTTTGCAGGACAAGGAAAAATGGAATGCAAGCACAGACTTTCTAAATCTTACAAAAGAGAAACGACTAAATTACCGGAACTTGTCACACCACCAACTGTTGGGAAATACACTCGTCGAATAAAAACTATTCCTAATTTTGAACCTGCAACTCCTGAATCCCCAAAGTTCGTATGTCCTCAACTTGTTAATCATCAAATGCTGCGTGACCTGTTTATTCAACAAAGAAATTACTTATCTTCAGTTTACAAACAAAAAGGTTTGCCTCAGGTAAGGACGATTACCTGCTTTTGCAAATAAAGAATAATTTTGTGTGTTTCATTGACAAATTGTTTGTGATCAATTTTGTTTGCCGAAAAGGATCTATTTCTCCCCTTGTCAAGTTCTGGACAGCTAAACTATTCCATCAGTAAAAGAACAGCTGTGCTTAATGGGTAAAAAAGTTGTCCGTTTTCTGATTGTACATATCTAAGCTTAAATATTATTTAACGGCTTTACCAGTTTTTGCACTGCCGTAGCAAGTTTCATGTTGTTGTAATTTCGAAGCATTCACTTCACATGAACAATTTTTGGGAACTAAAAGGATAAATGCTTGGATTTTGGTTGTAGCACACAATGTTAATTCGTATTGTTTTCCACTAAAATTTTTCATATGAATTTTTTCTTCTTGATTAATGTATAGCTGCTAAGCAAGGATCAGGTATACAGAAAATGTTATTGCATGGAAAGAGCACATGGTTATATACTGTTATATAAATGGCATTTAAGGACAACAAAAAATTAGTTCTTTGCAATATTTTGGCCATTTGCCTGATCATAGAATTTTCATGTTTATACAAAACTATCAAACTGGCAAATATCTTTGTAAAATCATGTCCCAGATGCTTTCTTCCTTGTTTGTGACTTTGTCTANAAGAGCCTGTTTGGGTAAATGCTTCAGTAAGTTCCCTGCGTAAGAGCAGTGGTAACAAATATCTTATTGCAGGGGTGGCCAAGCTGCGGCTTGCGAGCCGCATGCAAAGGTTCGAAGAGCCGCATGCGGCTCTTTGAGTTTTCCGAAAAATTATATATTTGTTTTTTATTTTTTATTTCTATTGCAAAGTGCACAAATATTGTAAATTGGTACTGTGGTAGCTAGTGTGCAGTAAAGTATTACTTTTGTAAGTCGTTCCAAAAAGAACTATAATGTCACAGAAGCGTAGATTGCAAATAAATTGTGTTGTTACATTTTTATGTTGCGGTTCTTTGTAACATGGGTTTTACGATATGCGGCTCATACATAGAACGGGTTTGGCCACCCCTGTCTTATTGCATCCAACAAGCTTGACCATATACTGTAACGGGTAATCCGGTTTTGAATTCGGATTGAAATTTTGAAAGAGACTACTGACTGCGCAAAGCGAAACCTTAGGAATTATTGTGAATTCTTGAAAAAAGGAAATTTGGTTCAAATTTAAAGCACTCTTTTGAAATGGGTAATCTCTGAAATAGAGGAGCTGTTTACTTTTTGAGCCAATTTAGCAAGCATCTCCAGATGTAAATGAAATTAAAACCTTTAGGAGAGTATTTAAAGGAATCATCTGCTTCAGCCACACCTTTTTAATTTTAAAAGTTTTCTAAACTTAATTGTGTTCTTAGATATCAGCAGAACTTAACAAATAGAATNAATCGTTTGCACGATAATTTTTGCAAAAACATTGTTGTACTCCTTCAAATAGTTGAAAAAGGTTTTCTATTTAAAACACTTGTTATACATAGAACCTAAGCTCTCGAGGTCTGGCTTTGCACAGAAGTGAATGCTATAATTTAAGCAATGCAGTTGGTGATCATCTCAGAAGCACCCAAGCATGAGTATATAGCACCTCGTGTCCTACGCCTTGAACATATTTCATCCAGTGTTGGTTTGTATTTCATGTTTATTTGTTGTGTCAATACGACGAAACAGCGACCGCCATTGTGTAATCGCATTAGCGGCCAACCAGCAGGTGGTCAATTCTTGCTTTGCAGACATCAGGCCATGTGTTCGAAAGAACATTCAGCATGACGTTTTAGCCTGTGGAAAGTAACTGTTATAAGCTGCCTTACTGCGTAATTTGACCTGTACAAGCGCTTTTCCGGACGCCAGCCAAATCACTTACACGCCACTACTGAGGCAAAAGAAATATTGGATGCGTATCTTAACCGAAAAATCACCGTGAACATTTGACTTTGAAAGGAATGAATGTTGAGTTTTGTTCACAATTGGAGCCGCACGATTCTATACCGCTATACAGCACAAAGATTCTTTTTGTGCAATCAGGTGTATCACAATCTCTGACTGCTTTCTTTGTGTTTCGAGCTCTATGCGTCCCTTGTTTTCTGCACGTCAAAGTCTAAGCTCTTGTGTTTCAGATCAGCGAAGGATATTGCAACAAAGGATGCCTTAACAATGTAGATGGAATGTAAGTAGAATTATGTGGACTTAATGTTAAAATAAACTGTTTTGCTTGCATGCTACAGTCAAGCTCACAAATGAGAAAATTGCTTTAGATTTTACAGACGGCGCTAGCAAATTTTGAAGATAATAGTGCTTTGAACTCGATAAGACATTCTGCGATAAGACCCATCAACTTATGTTAGGTTTTTATCCAGACTTACACATCAAGAACATTGAAACAGTAGTAGAAGCCCTGCCGCAAGACACAAATTTTTAGAAGATTTTTCTTTAATTTTGATTTTGTCGGTAGGTTTTTAACGTCAGAAGGTATTTGTTTCACTGAAAAGAGCCCATGCAGCTTCTGAACTTCCACTGACCTTGACCACAAATGAACAACCCTGAAAGTTTTTGAATTGCCACAGAAAAACTCTGCACTTGAAAACAATACTATTCACAAAATGCAGCCGTGGCATGAACATTGAAACATTGCAGATCTTCAAGAAAACGGTGGAAGCATGCTGCAAATAAACCTCGATTAGTCTGGATTGAACGTCTGGGTATTTGGATAACTGAAAACGAGGTAAGTGGAAACGAAAGATTGAACACTTGCGAATAATTTTCAAATTTTGTATAGATGATTTTGATGTTGATATTGATATTTTTTCGACATATGCTCCTTTCCGTCTAACATTCCAGTCGAATATTTTATTGACCGAACGCGTCGAAAACGCGTGGTCAATAAACGTAGCATTGGACATTTTTTGTTGTTGCTGGTTAAACATACCGACCTCCAAATCCTCGTAACGGTTTGTTCGTCGTTCAGTTTGTCTATAACCGTTAACCGATGAGCCTCTGTGGGGATTTATGAACATCTAAACAAACACTTACGCGCAGCTTAAAGCCCACAATGAATATCGATTCGCGTGTCACGGCATTAAGGCCATTGGCTTAAAGTAATAGGATAGGGTGAATCTTGTGTGTTCAGCGTAAGCTTTTACACAGTTTTGAGTTTAAGACGTCAGTACTGCCACTTGCCGCAAGATCGAAATGATTGACAACAACTGAATAGTCACATCGCCGGGAAGAAATTTTTATGTCAAGAGCGGATATTTGCGGAAAAACGAGATCGATACAGTTCAGATCTTCTGTCATTCAAGAGATCTGGTTTATGGCACTACGAAGAATACGTGAGGTGGTAGTCTGCTGGTATTGTGACGCCTTCTTGTAATGTCAACCAGTAACAATGTCGCCAACTCAGACAATAGTGGCTTAAGGTATATCAAGAAACTTGCCAGCAGTTTTGAACTCGTAAAATGCATTCACGTTTCAGGCAAAATCATCATCCTACATCCACCTTGGTCGAAGCGTAAGGTTAACGCCGAAAGAATTTCCTGTGTGCTGTGCTCAACACGATTTTTTTCACTATAGCTTGAACTGGGACGCCCGACAATGGGATCCCGCTGCGTGTCCAAGGTCAGTCAATGTACTGGTGCTTTTCTGAAAAGCTGTTGCGTTTTTCAAGTACAGACAGTGAACACCTAATCGTGAAATCGCGTTTGCACTGATAAAAACATCGAAAAAGAGTTCTCGTACGGATAGAAAAATGTTGCGTTTTCGCATTCCCATGAAAACGTGTTAAACGCACCAAAACTTTTGGTTCCAGCAACATTTTCCTATGGTATCTAAAATTTAGTGGTCGCATTGAATTATAACACGACTTAATTCAACTTCGGCAAAATAAAAATACTTTTTAAAACTTTTCTCTTTGCAAAGCAAGAAATAATCTTATCAACGTTCGTTTTCCTTGCAATTTGGTTTCGTAGCTTGTTCCACACAACACTGAAAAGCAACTTTTAAATCATACGCCAGTGTTTTTCAACCGAGGTTCCGCGAGTGGCTGCCAGGGGTTCCGCGGAAACAGACCAAAACTGCCTTGGACGAAATTCGCAACCACAGTTCTGTGCCGTTGTATAGCTTGGATCATTGCATGGGGTTCCGTGAGCAACGCAAATATATGCGGTAGGTTCCGCTGCAGCAAAAAGGTTGGAAAACATTGTCATACGCAAATGAATTCGAGCTTATGAGTACCATACTTCTTACAAAATGCTGGAATGTTTCCATTCAAATGCTTTGGGCAATAAAAACAAATACGTTCTTACATCTTCGTGGGCTTGTTTACATCTTCGCAGTATGTGTATGACAGTGGCGTAGCAGGGGGGGCTGGGGACTCCGAGCCCCAGGTGGCACCTTCTGAGGGGTGGGTTTTTTTGGTTAAGTATTTATTTATCAAAGTATTTTAAAACTTCTAACTGTTCCTTATTATTTTCAAATAAATTTTTTAAAGTAAAAAAAAGTTTCTAACTCTTTTCAGTTTTTCCGTTTAGAAGCTCTAGACTGGTAAGCTAGCCTAAAAAACTAGGAAATGTGGCTGTGGAGTGAGCAAATTAACTAAATGTTCACTCAAAAATCTGGGTCAAATCCAGTGTGCTAAACAGTGTCGCAACCGGGAATTTTGTTCGGGAGGGAGCAGTCACTGACGTCATCAGAGTTCAATCTTTAGCTATTTTGCATAAAGATCGTTTTGATATCACAGCTCGATTTCTGGTCTATGGCAGCAGGATATGACGTCAAACATATTTTACCAGTCGGCATCAATAAATTTGACAAGCAAATGTTTGCTTTCATTTATTTTCGAAGAGTTGAAATTGATTTAAAGAACCAATGAACAATCTTCTGCAACTTGGATTCGGGGGTGCATGGCCTCTTTGGCTTCATTGTGACTGCGCTACTGGTGCTAAAGTACCCCAGTGTTTGTCTTGAAATGAGGGCTTTTTTAACATACTTACTTGGGAGGCAATTGTCCCCCAGTACCTACAACTTCCTCTCCGGTTTAAAACATTTCCCCACCCCAGTCATAAGTCATTTGAACTAAGGACAGAGATGATGACATTCAAACGCACAGTAGCAAACATTTCTGGTCCGGTAGTTCGAGGTTTTATAAGCCTGGTTCTAGATTTCGTTTTCATGGCAACAACAACTGTCTGTCTGCCTCAAAACGCCTTCAGCAACTGCATACTGTGCACAACGTGGTAGGCTACGTGGAAATTTCTGTATCGCAATAATTCCTAACGCATAATGTGAAAAGAGAGCACATTATGCCGTGTGCAGCTGATGAGCTACCTACGTTTTTGTTAAAAGGTTCAACTTGCAAAACGTACTCAATTTCATTAATACCTGGCCGTGACAGGTCAAAAATTCTTCCGTGGCTCACAGGTGAGAAACCCTGGAGTAAACGATTAAAGTCAAGTGGTGCGACTGCGGCTTACAGGAGACTAAAAGCCAACAGGAAAGAAAATTTGACGAATTGTGCCGGGTTCATATATATTCATATGTACAGAAAGCAGAAAAATAGGAAGAGTAATGATGAGAAAAGTGGCGACAATCAAAAAAAGCAAGACTCATAATCGACAATCAAAATCACGACCCATTTCCGTTAGTGAGTGTTTGATTATTCCTTTATCAAGCACGCAACGTGAAGTCGGCCCCGGGCGGCACTTAGCCTCGCTACACCACTGGTGTATCAATATCCTCCTCAAAACGAAGATGCTACCCCCTTCTCACACCGAATCTGGTCCGCTATAAGCCAGTATGGGCGTTCGAGATCGAATTTTTTCGAAAAATCGAACGCCTATTCGAATGTATCCTCGCGTACTGGAGTACAATATATTGCTATACACTATGTATGTACCATGCACTTGAGAATTAAGTTTCGTCGGCTTTTGGACTTGCACGCTGATACGAACAAAAGCTAAATGTTCTGTCGACTGGTAACGATCGAAAGATACTGTGAATTGTGGGAATTGCAGTTATTCATTACATTAGCTAATTTGTGCACAAGCTCGTTTAATAGTTTTGAGTGAGCATCTGGACGTTTCCGGAAACAAAACGTTACGCTTCTACTCCACAGCATTCGTGTTTCGATGGTTTGTGCGAAGATATGCATAAAAACTACACTACAGACTAGCAAATAAATAGCAATGACAAATGATACTAACTGCTGTAGCCAATGGTGTAGGAGTCAGGGGTGCAGGAGGTGCAAGCGCACTCCGAAAAGTCTTGATTTGTCAAAAATTCCTGAAAATCCGGGCAAAAATGGCGTCCAACGTTGTTTGGTTTGAAAAAATGGTGCCCAACTTTAGCAGAAAAACACAAATACCTGAAGACTTTTTTGTTTTCTGGAGGTCATACTAAAAAAGGCCTTTTTGATCTTTGTGGGGGGAGAAAGTTTGTAGGCAAAAGTCGCACAAAAATTTTTCGTACAAATTTGGAGAAATTCGGGCAAAAATCTTTCGCACCCCCAAAAGTTTGCCTGCTCCCGCACCTATGGCTGTAGTTGCCATTAACTTTTCGTGCATTTAGGTACCTTGATCACCACCAAGCAAATCACAAAGTTTTACCAAGAAATGCGAGGAATTTTACAAAAAGAGGAAAGTTTAGCAGGAAGCCTCTCACTGTTGCTCGCGATCCATTCACTTCTAAAGAGGAACGACATTTAAAGAAACCGTGGCTCAAGCCAGCTGCAGGTTTGAAAGGTGGATTTGATGAATTATTTGTATCTCGAACTTGCAAGTTACACCGACGACTCTCGTGGACGAGCGAAATATAATGCACCAAAGGTCGCGATCGAGCCGGTAAAACTTACTCTTATCAATGGAACATAGTTTTTGTGTTGTACCGCTTGCACTCGCGGCAATTAGTATTCTTACACTGTTGAATTACTTCTAGCAACAAGATATGAATTTAATTCTCTCTTAGACATAGTTAAAACCTAATTGAAAAACGGTTACCTATTACTTGGACTAATTAGTTCTGTTCTGGTTTAGGATATTTTCATCTATCCGCTCAGCTGAGAAGACTATCATTCTGTGACAATGTTTATGGATATTTATTTAGAATGATGGAAGAACTTGACAATGGACCCAGTGGTACCCTTGAAAGGATTTATAGGTTTTATTGTGGTCTGTGCTGTAACGCAGATTTGCAAGCGGAATCACGTTCGAAAGAAACAGCCGTGGCCTTAGTTTATCCACTTAAAGACGAGCACGAAAATTCTTATCAGTGGATGGTTACTACAGCAACTATGACGGACGAAACTTTATTTGATGTTCCCAGCACTACATTCAGGTGTTCTAAAGAGTTCTTTCTTTACCCTTGTTTGCAACATGCTACGTAGATGTCAAAAAGACTTTTGTTGCTTGCACTTTTGTTGCAGTGTAACTTCTCAGTCGCGAGCATCGACGCTATTCAGCGAGAAACCGAGCAGTCCAATCCTTGTGCCACGCAAGACAGTTGTGATGGTGGACGAAGGTTAGGCCTATTTACATGTAGCTATTTTAAACACAAGTTTCAAAACTAAAGTCGAATAGAGCGCAGCATGGATGCTATGAGTCCGAGTGGATTTGCTTACAAAAATATGAAACACGAAATGTGCCACTCACAGCCGTAACGCGTCATCCTAATATTTTATAAAAATGAGTGACGAGCGGTTTCGTACTTTTATATCAGGTAACATCAATACTGGAATGATACCAAGAATTATTGAGCTGTTGTAGTATAATGGTTTTACGTGATGATCATGAACTTCCGAAGCAATAGTCTTGAAGTAGAAAAATGCACATTGCAATGAAAAAACAATTTTACGTTTTCGTCTAGTGCATGGTACAAGTGTGAAAACATCAACCTCAATTTGTAAGTACGGTGCTCACCTTGCAATTACAAAACGCAAGTGATGTTGTTCCTTGCTCATGTGCGAGTTCACGTATAAAAATGGTGTCTCGTGTACATAGTTTCGCAGTGCTACTACTTCGACGATTGTCTCGGTTTCTGACAGACTTTCACCTCTGTTGACAATCGGAAAGCCCGAGCGGCATGTGCGCAAAGCTTCACACTGTGGCAGCAAGCAACAATAGAGATCACATGCCATGATCACT
>JGI24022J15233_10003424_pt1 | contig 15727 bp, 8 predicted proteins | sample Ectturendosymbi2_FD_15233 | JGI IMG/M metagenome (IMG submission 15233)
CTGCCGCAGTATGTGCCCTGGAGGCCCGAGTCGCGCGACAGACACCCCCCATCGCTGCGAGGCCATTTAAAGTGTTACGTCACCGACGACTGCTGCGCTGCAAGTAAGCGACGTTTCTGTCTTTTAGGACTTGGCGCACCTGCTGTCACTGTGCGACAAGTGTTGAACGTGAACACGTGGAAAACGATAGCGACGGAAACGACTGAATTAGTCGTTGAGTCAGAAGTGGATTAAAATCTTTCGAAAAGTCCAGTGTCAAAATATTTCTTGCTTCTTTTGGTTGTTGATTAGGATTGATAAACAGTGCGCCGTAGTTGAAGTTACCGCATGGCCCACATTTGACCCACGTCGTTGAAAAACGCTTGAGCTGGTCAGGAAAGAGATTGTCAATTGGGGTATCGAAACAGATAGTGGCTGAACAATCCGGATCAAATATTCGGTTCTTTCCTTTTCAAGAGCATGGTTTTTGATTCATTTAACTGGTGTGGTGACGCAAGCTAGCCATTGTAATTTCGCCGAAGGTGCAGCACTTTCACAAATCAGTATCACGAAAATCATGTAACGCAATATTGGTAACTACTTGTTAGATCTTGCGGAACGCTATCAAACAACCCGGCTTTTTCAGGGTTTAAGTGGGCACAGAATTGAAACCATCATGTACATGCCGCTAATATTACGCAGGCGGTTCTCCTTTGCTAACAAATCCTTGTTAATGCCACGAGTGGCACGTGCCCAGTCACTTATTCGATCAATACACCCGACGGGAACTTTAAATTACGGTTTGTGCACATGTTATGGAAGACTTTAACGTAGCAATCATGTCGCTCCAACAACCGAACGACAATTGGCATTGTCGTTATTGCATTTTTGATCTCTCACACGCGATATTTAGTGTTTACGCTTATGACCATATAAAGTTTTCCTTCACCTCTTGCAACGCCCACTCTTCTGTGCTTCTCTCGGCTCTAAGTTTTGGAAAAGCAGTGGGCGGTTTTCTCTGTGGCCGAAAAAAGTCAAAAGCACGCAAACGCAAGCAGCTCAATCTGTCAGGCCCTCTTTAATGCAATAAAATACTTGCCGCGAGACGAGAGCCTGCGCGGTTCGTATTCAAGTGCGTATGGCTAAAAATTCGTAGCAACCGAATCCAACAAGCTGTGGCTAATGTGCTCGCCTGGACTTCAAGGCGCGGATCGTTGCTAATCAGATGACGATAATCGATTTTGTTTGGTCAGAATGACAGATTTGCTGATGAAGAAAAATGTTTCTTTCGGGGCATTTGGATTCTGTCGAATTTTACCGGAAAGTTGTAAAGTTGCGCTGCGGACGAGATTTGCTTGAGTCTGCGAAACCAATTTTTCATCTTTCAGTTGTCAAACAGACATGTAGTTCGAATTGTAAAATTGCTCCGGTGTGATCGGTGAACCAACACTGCACGAAATGCACTCGACGAAACACAGCTTACCACTGACGGGAATGGCAACATGCTTTCAGGAATTTAGCATAAATATCTTTCAACTTAAGGTATCAAAAGTTACCAGTATGATAGCAAATGTCAAGACGATGGCTTTCGTTTTTTACAGTTGGTATATGCGCTTTTTCCCATTTGCTTTTACTTTTGCAAATGACATGTGATCCACGTTTCAAACTGTTTTCTTCCCAAAGGCAGAATCAATGAAGGATGTAAATGAAGTTTGAAAACCAAATTGATCGTTAAGAACAAACTACCTAAGTTATTTATAAAACCTAAAACAAAAATGTGCAAGCTTTTTCTTTTCATAATTCCTTTCAAGCCATTATATATTTTACAGGCCCAGTAAATAAAAAATAAAGATTCAAGCGTGATATATTATGAACACAACAGCCTCAAGTGACAAAAGGGAAATCGCTATAAAAAGGCGTCTTTCACTTCAAGCTGAAGGTGGTTATTGTCCATCCCTTCAACGATTCTCTAAAATATTTCCTTGTTACTGCGATGCATATTTAAAGTCTAGGGCCTTGCGTGTGGGAGTGAAGACGTTACACAATACAATACAATAATCTAAATGCTTTGAAACTTCTTTGCTCAAAGAAGCGTGTGTTAAAGCTTTCATGCATTGGAGCTGTCTTCACGTTTATGAAAGGTCTTGAAAAAAACTTCCACATTTTTGTATGCAGAATCAAACCATCCATTTTTATCAGAGTATCGACATTTAATTGTTTCAGTAACTTTTCAACATTCGGAACACGAGCTTTGTTTCAACAGCATCAAGATTATCGACTTTACCTCGGTCAAGGTCATATTTGCAGAGGCTGAAGTGCAAGAAGATAAATTAGTAATGAGAAGTGAGCTGCAAGGTAGACTGTTAAATATTTCATTTTTGATAAATTATTCACCTGGTGCAAGTGGTGACAATACGCCATTGTCTGAATATTCATGAAGTTCTTTACTCAATTGCTTTTTTAAATATTTTATTAGATGCAGTGTTGACCTGCAGCGCAGTACAATTCACTGGATCAACTTTGTGGGAGAAGAAAAGTTTTGGAAATCTTCGCGCAAAGCACCACAACAAAATGTTTAGTTTATAGGTATAACAAACATTGGCTCGTGGGCAGTTTCAGATAAAACTAGAAAGCAACTGTTTACAATAAATATATGTTTGAATTTAAAAAACGGCAAATTTATTAAAAGCGGAAGATGATTGTAGAAACACGAATGAAGCAGCTAGAATTTTCCTGAGCTATGTGAAAATTGCCAAAAACATTCTACGCAATCTAGCGTCTATCATACAGGCAAAATTTTAACTATTGCAGAAATACTGTAGTTTTTGCATTAAAAACTTAAAGACTAACGAGAAAAGAAAGAATTCAGTGAAGCTATAGTTAATAATGAAAACAATAAAAATTTCATTCTAACAACACACATGCACTTTCCACGAAAGTGATTTACTTTTCTAGATTTGTAAAATTCGCCTATTAGCGTTTGTAATTTTAATCAGTTCTACATTTGTAGGTGCCACGAAATGCCAAAGAAATCCAGAGCCTGGGGATAGCACAGACTTGCATCTCAGGCAAAGCACAAATATTTTTATTTTTACTATGGTCAATCAAATAAAGGGTCGAGTTAAATTGTCTATTATTTTTCATATCAGGTCTTATCATATTTTGCTATAATCTTCGCTTGCATTGTTCAGTTTGCAAAATTCTGTTGCAGCAGTTTTTGTGACGTAGGCATCGTTCAACAAAATATCATAAGAGCTCGCTGAGCTGCGAGCGCTGCCGCATACGCACTCGACGCATTTCGCCGTTTTCACCTGCTGCTTACAAACGCCTAAAGCGCAGAAATCCGAAGGAGGATACCACAACCTCAGTCGTGCTCGTCGTGTCTTGGTGAGGCAATTACTGTCTCAGCACTTCTTCCGGCATCTGTTGCTCAGGAGCGGTAGGTTCGCGAAATAAATGGGCGTCCGTCAAGCAGGCTGGCAACGCAAATATTTTACTTCACGCCTGTTATTTTTCTGCAATTTTCTCCGTAAACTGTTCACAACAACCACGTTGCATTAGAGCAATTTATTTTGCTGTTTTTACTTGCAAAAGCAGTCGCTTGACAATACTCGTTACTTAATAGAAGCTTGGACGTCAGCAGATAATATTTTAGCGGAAGTTAAAGGAGGTCAGTGAAATACACAAAAAAGAAAAAGTAGGAATCGCTTGTTCGGTTTGCAATAACTGTATAAACCTGACGACAAAATTCCATTTTGAAAAAATTCGCTAACAAAACTGCCTGAATCTGTGTAAAAATGACAAGTTTATTATACAAATCTTCCAAGTGCTAAGAACAAAATTCTCTTTACACCAATGCCTCGTCTTGTAGTGTGCCGAACCCACGAATGCAAAGCATAAAGTATGACTTACAAACACTCTGTCTCTCTACTGATAGTTTAAGATTCGCTTGTTTTAGCCGCGTGTTCATTTCACTCGCAGCAACCAAGTTATTCTACTGGAAATGCTATTTTAAGTTTACTATGCGTGTTAGGATATTTATCGAGGTGAACGTATTTTATGAACACTTTGAATATCGTTGTCATTTCGTTCATATCTCAAGATGTTTAAGATTTATTATTTTACCACATCAATGTGTTACCTACATTTTTGCTTAACAGTCTATATTTAATAATTTACGTGGTATTCGATAAATGTATCTAGACTATATACGATATATGCAACCACGGATATATATTTAAACGCCTTGGAAATACCGCAAGTAGTTGCTATTTGAGGACAGCATCCCTGGAATTTCTAATTTATTACTGGTTCTGCGCCATAAAATCAAATTTAGCTTCGGCACCGCCTTGGCCATTGGGTTCTTCCTTTAAGCAATGTCTATTGCTTGTAGTAACATGTAGAAAAACCTATTCGCTTGTGCATTTGTGGAAATATCTCTCATGTCAAGTGTACAACAGCATCGTATCAACTAACTCTTTCTTCTTCACCTGAAATCACAACACTGCGATTTACAAGGTGGACTCCAAGCACATTTTTTCAACTGGTGTCTTGAGCACGCGAGAAATTGTACACATTGTATTGCTCGTACACAGTATTGCAACGCAAAAAGGAACTACATAAGGATAAAGGAAACTTTGAAGCGACTTAAACAACACGTTGAAGAAACTTTTAATCCAAATGCTCGTTTGAGTTGGAAAACAGAATTGTCCGTTTCTTTCAAAAATTTACCGTCAATATATCAAGATTTCTGAAGAGCAGGTCAATCTCTTTAAATCAAATGTCTCACAGTACGTATATAGTACGACAAGGGCCCCGTACAAAAGCAATTAGCAACATAGTACGTTAACAGTTGTGCAAACAGTTAACTGTATGGCGGAACGGAATCGGCAGCTGATTGGAATTTTCAGGAAACTGCAATGTCCAATAGAATTTACTGGAAAGCATCTCCACCAAATCTCTTCTTCTGCACACCTTAGCAGTTTCTTCACATAACACCATCCTTGAAAAACAATCGTCAAAAATTTGCTAATATTTTGCATTGGCATTTCAACCATTAGGACAGGGTATTTTAACAGACATTGCGAAAGTTTCAAATTGAAGAAAGATCTTTGAATTGTGATATTACATTCTTTGTGGAATCTATGAAGCGTAACAGCGAAAAAAGACGAGCCTTACAACATAAGTTTAGCAATATGGCCAACAAATTTATTATCAAATCAGTTGAGATTAATTGGTCCCAAGTGAACAGGTTTGTTGAATATCGCGTTCATACAACATGCCTGCCATAACAAGCGCGACGACTTACCGAATTAAAAGCAGAGAACTTCATTCTTTTTTGCTTTTGCCGCTGATTACAAAACCAAACGCGCACGACATTCTTTTTGAGGTCTAGTTTGTCTGCGATGGCGGCGATTTTTTCAGATGAAGGTCGCGGCTGAAAACAACAGCAGATGCTTTACACAATTTGAGCAAGTGCAAAAAATTTGACGCTACCAGCAGCACTAAGCAGCACTATGTCTATGGCAAAGTAAACAGAAAAAAAATTTTTTTACAACCTTTTCGGACGTTTTCAAATGTAGCTCTTGAACGGTTAACTTTTTTTGCATCACAAAACCCCAAAATTTCTTCTAAACAATTTTAAATACCGCAGACTGTGTCATGTTTTTGCGTTTAGTTTTACCTGAAGATTAAAATAGGCTTCGAGTGACCGTTTTTCAGGAGCAGCAATCGATGTTCTTTTTCGTTTCTTATCACCCATTCCAGAGTTCTCCAACTTTCTTCTGTGCTCTTCTTCAGCCTTCTCGAGCCACGCAATCAATATGGGCTTCAGAGCTACCATGTTGTTATGGCTAAGGGTCAATGACTCGAATCTGTTACAACGAAAGTATCACTATTAGAAACAGTAAGCTTTCATTTCTGACACAACTTAAGCTTTTTTCGATCTTTTGTGAATTGTTTTGGTGTTAATCCCGAGACAGCGTTGTGGAAAATAGTTGTAAAGTTCCCGGTTGAGTTACCCGTTCCCATTTTATTTTTCCACTTTTAATCTTTGACGAAAATGCACAATCGATGCTTACTGATATTTTTCTCTCAACGAAGCCAATATGCTTTTGCTTAAATTATTTTAGCAAAAACAGCATTGTTCCAAATTGATTTTGTTCCAAACCGGTGTACCACTGCAGGACATTTTGTCTTAAGTTCGAAAATGCTTCATACCTGCATATTGTGCTCTGGCTTAGTGATCCGACTCCGCTTAACTTCAAGTTTGCCAGAGCTCTGCCAACATCATTCTGTGTTACTCCGAGCTTGATACGTCGTTGCTTGAACCTAGAATCGAAAAGGAGCTTGTAGTAAAACCTTGACTGTTGCTAAGCTAAATGCTCGATCTCCAGAGAATGCAAAAAGACCGTTTACCTTTCTGCAAAAACTTCCAATTCTCGAGGATCTGTCTCACATTCGCTTGGAGTAAAGCTAGTCAAGGCGGAACACGTTGATCCTGCATGAAAGAAAATCCATCGCATCAATCAACCCAAGAACGTCCACCACCGTAACCAAAAAATCGAGGATTGATGCTGAACATTGGTTTTATGCTATTACTGTCCTTTCATAAGAACAAGCGGCATTGATCTTTAACACGATCTTTCTCCTTAATGCTGAGCAACACTGACCTGCCTGCGTTGAACTAGTTCCTGACGTCGGTGGAGGGGGTGCAGACGAATGAACGGATGTTGATGGGTTGAAGTGAGTAGTGGCGTTGTAAGCCTGGCCAGCATGACCTATGTAATGTGGCTGTGTAACTGCTTCTGATGTAGGCAACATTACTGATGGTGTATTGAAAGTGTGGTGTTGGTAGGTCGGAAAAGCACTGCAAAAGCATAGGACGTTTTGTTGATTTACATAAGAACGAGCGCTGTGGTAAAAAAACAGTGGTTTAAAACACTTACTGGGACGAGCCAAGTTGGTCAATTACGTCACTACTGTCCAATGTTCCCTGTAGTGCTGCTGTGTGGTGAAAAGCTGGGGGAGGAGGCATTGAGCTGTAAACTGCAAGATGATAAATCTTGAGTGAGAACGTTTCTTCCTATACAGTCATATGACCGCAAGTAAATATCAATGAACTCTTTTCACCGTCTTTACAAGGCTTTCGATTAAGGGCTCATAAAAGTTGGAGCGCAATCTGCAAAAGTTGTCGCAGGATATCGATGTATCATGCAAAGTTCGAGTAGAAATTATGTGCAGAAGTAATTATTCCATTTGTGATAAACACGTCCATAACAAATGTGAATTGCATTTCGGTCGCAGAATATACAAATAAATTGAAAAGTGTAGTTCAAGACTTAGGAAGAGGTTCACATGAAGATCCACATGGTGACCTCAAACTCTCGGTGCAGTGGAATGCATTTCATGTGTAAAACAATCCACCAAGACATTAGTCGCAAGTTATCGCAAACATGCCAAAAAGCCAAATGTGCAAACAATGGAAACCGAATCATTTGAGAACGCGAACCACGAGACGTTAATGAAAGAAAATCAGTATCTAAGAAATTTACCTGGAGGTGGCATGGCAGGAGAAGCGTGTTGTTGCGTGACATAGTGAGAGGCAGATGGAGTATAAAACGAGTGACTATTAGGTTCCGGTTTGAACTGAGTTTTTCCTGTGTAGTCTACCAGCGCCTCAGCTCTTAAAAATGCGTCGTCGAATCCGGCGAATATATTTCCCTGCAAAAAATTTTTTCTTTGAAAAGTACAAAAACGCACGTAACGAACAAAACTGTCGAAAATGATCCGAAAACTAAAAAAGTTGATGCCAGCTTTGCTTGGTGATCACTCAAAGATGTTGCGTAAAATAAGCCAGCACGTCCATGGTCTGCTGCACAGGTCAAGCAGCAAGCGGTGGCCAATTTAAATGCCCTCGTTTGGAGTATGATTCGATACACGTCGCGCAAATGATCGTGTTCTCCCGTTTTATGATGGATGACGCCATTTTGTTTTCGGCGTAAAATTCCATATGTTGCCTAAATAGCGTGACAATACTCTCTATTCTGTGTAATTAAACTGTGTCTCGCATTGCGCAGACCTCGCAACTTGCCTCTGAAAGCCTCCAAAATAACGGGTGCAATACTGGATCCCAACGCAGAATGATTGCTTAAGTCCAGTTAAACTGCCTATTTAAGAGTGGGCTGCTCCTTCGCAGTTACATCTTGTCACAAGTATTTTTGGCTTTCCCACAAAAAGTTTTTAAAATGCAAACACGACAGGTAATGGCGTACCGAATAGGCTACTGGTGAAGTCATGCAATGACGCCGCATTGCATCTGCGGCGTTGTGCAGGGGCGTATACTTTTGTTCAGTTGCATAAGTGTTACAACTGAGAGTCGTCGCAGCGGTGACGGGTGAAGGCGGCCGGTGATGATGTGGAGCAAGCATATTAGTAAACATTTTTGCGCAGTGTTCTTGCAAAAAGTTTAAAGCTTAGAATCTGCACAAAACCTGTGAAAATACGTATCAATCGTGACAAATACAAACAACCACTGAACTTTAAAATGCGCTTGTTAGAAGTACCAAACACATCACAAATGCTGTGTTTTCTTTTCCGTAACAGGTAAACGGTTTCACCTGCAACGATTTTGCTGTACATGTAAAACAAAGCGTGGGTTTCTCCTATGTTATCTATCTGTGTTGCCAGCTTTATTTAACATATACAAGAAAGTGTCAAGCTTCAAACCTATACGAAAGAACATAATGGAAATTTTCTTGGGATTACAACCCATTTATTAAGATTTTATTTGAAGTATTTATTTAACGTTAATTTATTTCTTGGGTAGTACAAAATTTTAACATTAAGATGAAGCCTAGGCTTGTTTTGGGAAAAGCTTTTAAAAGTTTCATAGGTTTTTTGAATTGCTATGTGATTTTATTTCTCTCACTAAAAGTATCAAACAACATCTTGACAATGCATTGATTGCAGAATCTTTTCTCATGAAAGATCGAAATAATTTGCCAACTAAAAAGTCTTGTTTATCTGGTTTTGGGGCTACCAATGCAACATTTGGTTTGATTTCCTATTCCTCTTTCCTTTTTAATTGATAATTCTCGCCTAATTAACATCGTACAAAAAACCTTTTGTCAAGTATAAATATTTTATCAAATCTGTAAAATTCTCAATGGACTCTAACGATTAATAAATTATTCACTCCGGCTGCTACGCATCCCCTGTCTAAAATGAACACCCTACCCGTGACTCGCATTTCTAGAAGCCTCCCTTCTTCCTTCGGTGCTCTCCTTTCGGGATCCGTAAAATCGGCATTCGGACAACCAATATCACGTGACCTATCGCGGGTGAAACTCGAGAGATGCTTAACGCAGGTCTCAATCAACGATGCGCTCTGAAGTTAAGATTTGGGCTGAGTTTATGCAAGCAAACAAAACAGCACTGCAACTTAAAGTAGCTGCTCTATTTCAAAAAAGCTGCAGTGTCAATGAAAGTGACTGTTATCGATTGGTTGTGTTTTAGGATCATAAAATGGACTGTTTTTCTGCACACACCACAAAATTTTCTTTAAAACATCCTCAACCACTGCAGCCAAAACGAATTCACTCGTATATCGTATGCTAACGATGGCATACATATCTGTACCTAAATCTTTACATCACCCGATTACATATCAGTTTGTCTTACTCTATGTTATTTCGTGTTTTAGGAATGTCAAAGTATGTGAGCGTGCTTTAGTTCATAAGCTAATCAAAACCAACTGAAAATCGGGGTCATTATTGACATTTGTTCACTGACTCATTAGTTAATAAAGGAGCATCTCTGCCCATGGTATTGGTCCTGCAGCCCGCGGCCCATATGCGGCCCGTGTGACCATTGAATGTTGCCCGTGTCAGTTTTCGTTATCCGAGTTTTGTTGGATCAGCGTATTAAAGTAAAAAAGCATGTTGTATTTGCGTTTTCAAGTAAAAAGATGTGCATGTGGTTGTAGTTTTCATCATAAGATAAAATCTGGAAATTTTTGCGGCCCGCAAGTGATATTTCTACAATTTATGTCGCCCGTGATAGGTTCCCCACCCCTGGTATAAAATCTGAAACAACCGTGCCTGATTTTTAGAGTTATCCTTGAAACATAGGTTGTTGATACCGAAATCAATGAAGATGAACATGCTGGATGAAAATTTGTATTCACAGCGTTTTGGGGTTTGTTAAAAAATAAAAAAGTTCCAAAGTTGTTGAAAGCGCCCATCAACAAGAATCGTAGCTGCAAAAACACACTCGAAGCACTTCCGCTTCGACGCAGTAATGCAAAGGTAAGCACCAACTTACGACCGCTCGCTCGCACAGAGATGTGTTCGCACCAGCGCGCTTCGGGACTTGGCAACAGATGTTATGTGGAAGAGGAAAAAATTATGTGCGTGGAGACAGCTAATTAGAAAAAAAGGCTATTAATAGCTGGGAGGAATAATAAAAAATCAATGCTGACTTCTGACTGGAGATAACAGATGCGTTTTGTTATCTCGGGCTGTGACTTAGCACAAGGCCAGAACAATGTCGCATAAAGGCGGTTTTGAGCGTTAATCCGATTGATATAGAAGACAAATGTATCTCTGTTGGTGGGAACGCATACAAGTGTGTATTAAAAAAATTCCTGGCTTCATTAAATATGAACGACCGTGAGAAAGTTTGAATATTTAATAGCTTCAGTCATTAAATATTTAATTTTACTATCATCTTGATTTCACTGCTCCGTCACTTTGTTTACAAATAACTGCTTTAAGTGCAAAAAGTTGCTTGAAAACAAAACCGAATCTGACCAGATTTTGATTAGTATTTCCATAAAGTGAAGCCATTTCAGTTGGTTAAAATCGTTTATTTTAGGGTAATAACTGCAATGCAGTAAATAATCCTCTTTGCAGTAAAAAGCGAATCTTCCCAAAATTCAGAAGGCATGGTGAAAAAAACATTTACAATAATTTTGAAGCCTGTTTTGAAACGTAAGCAGAGGCATGTAAGTTATACGCACCGCGAAGGAACAGGCTTGGAAAAAATAAGAAAGACCAATGAGCAATTCAGAAGATGTTTACCATTATTCCAGGTGATAACATTCTAAACAGGTAATTTCATCCGGAATAAAGACAACCATAAAGGAAAAATAGTATTTTGAACTACTGGGTCCATGAGCATGACGACGGGCAGACACGCGAGCGAGCCTAAAATTATTTCGATCGCAATTAATAATTTATAGATCACGTGACAGGGAAAAGACGAAAACATTGGAAAAGCCTGTGATCAATGAAAGAAGGGTGTTTTCAATTGGCTTAAACCACAAAAGTTACCAAACGCCCGACAAAAAAATGTCTGTAGATATTCTACAACTGAACAGGCAAAAAACTTATATTGCCTACGACGGAGTAAAAACATTTTGTCGTTACAACCAAGAGTTTGTGTCGGCAAAAATGCGAATACAAAAAGAAAATTTCAAGCTTTAGGTTGTTTACATTTATCTTATTTGTATCACCATGATCATTTTCTGTTGCTGCGAACACACAAGGATTTACTGTTACAAAATAAAAGTTTACCAAAACTATTTTTGTCAACATTCTTTGAATTGTTTCTCAACAGACATTCAGGTGAAGTTGTAAAACTTTCCTTGTGACCTGATAAAAATGTGGTGAAATTACATTCCAATAAACCCCGCAAGATTGCAGTAAAGTGCAAAAAGCATGAAGAGCTTGGGAAATAAAAGTGGGTTAGAACGGGAAAACAAAGCAAGCCTCTAGTTAGCGTTTTTACAGTAAAAAGATATTTTCAACTTTCCTGGAAAGTGGTTGCAGTTGGTCTGTTAAATAGCTCTGCAATAATGCAATATCGCAGCACTTATTTATAGTATAAACGTTTAATTTACAGTAGATTTACAAGATATTGAGAAAGGCAACACTGCTAAAGAGCATGTATGCTGAAACGCGTCGTGTTGTGTCAGCCAAATGCTTTTAGGAAAACTGTTATCACAGGATTTAACGAACGAAAAGTTTTTTCTGCTTGAATCATCTGCTTTTGACCTGTTCCCACGTTTGTTTCCTTGAAGCTGGTTGTCGTACCCCTACCGCTACCAGGAGGCCTTGGCAAAGAATAATTTGGGGAATAAAAAGTTTTTTTGATATGGAAAGAATGATTTCCAATCAACAGCTGATGGAAAAGTTGCTGTTTAAGTGTGGCTTTCAAGTCTCCCGGAGCAGGAGCACTCTGCGGTATCTCAATTTGTTTCCCCAGACGAGCAGCGGGAGCCAAGTAGGGCGTCTCCGCTTGTGGATGACTGGTGGGGGAGACTGGAGATTGTTTCGAACGGACCCTTCTGCCTAAAGTCCGAATCCGGTCTTTGTTTTTTTGCGCGGCGACTGATGCGGAAAGCAATTGATGTTTTTCATGTTAGTACCTTCTCAAGTTATATCATCGGACAGTCGGTTGAGACATTTGTGCAGAAACTTTTGAGCCAACAGGGATACCACGAGGAGGCGATTCTACATGGGACTTTTGCGTAGGACAGGCCTTACATTGCGAGCAGTCATAACCGAGTCGGTGAGCGTGTCACTGCTAGAAGTTGCAACAGCAACGATTTGCTCTTTGCGAAAGAATATGGTGTTACTTGCATCATCTGAACAGGGCCTTCGACATGCACTCGATTGGCTTCAGCTACGGGCGTTCAAGCTGGAATAAACATTAGCCATGAAAAGATCAAGATTATGCCTCTCCAGATACACAACTCAAGGTAAGCTGCAAATAAGCGACACGAGACTGCAACAAGTCGAGAAGTTTGAGTAACTTGGGGTTTTATTCACGTTTAACGGAAGCAGAACAAGCACACACGGTTCGGTAAAACACACGCAGAATTGCGTGAGTTTACAAATATCGCTTGGCTTTCAGTTTTTAAATCGGTCGTTGTTCCGATCCTCACCATGTTTACGAATTTTTCGGTAATGACTAAAAGAGTTTTTATTGTATTTTTAGCTTATTTTATAAATTGCACCATCTTCAAAATGTTGCCTAATGCTTGACATTATCGATAAGGCAAGCTTATTTCATTTCCTTGTATCACCATCCGTACACGCGTTGCTCCGTCTTAACAAAGCATCTCTTTGTCACAAATTAATGAACCGTCTGTTTGGAGAAAGGAAGCTCGGTATGGTCATATGCGCAATGTAACTTAAAATCGCTACGTAGTTTAAAAATGCATGCTGCTTGCAAAAGAGATCTGCGCTCAGAGTCTAAGGAAACAAAGTCTTACGAATGGATAAGACGACCATGTTCTTTGGTTTACTAATTACCGGCATTACTTGAAAATTGGTACCAAACTTGTGTATGCAAATTGAGATGGATTTTTTGCCACAGGGTTGTTTCATAGCGATCAGCGTTCATCTTCTAGATCTTGAAGCTAATAGTAAAGAAATAATATGGAAATGTCACAGCGAGCGTATTATCTGCGTTTTCGCATTACAAACATTTCAAAAACTGTGCAGAAAGAGCATTCCAATGATCACCGATGACATCACAAATCAATCAACCATGATGTAGGTAGCACGCCTAGACCCCAGACTCCCATTATAAAAATCGTTCCACTACCCCTAAGACCAAGGATGGCGTGATCACATTTCCGACCTGGCTTGGTTTCTCTTCAGCGTACAGCGAGCAGAGCTATCAAAGACTGCTGTAAACCATGAAGTTTTTCGAGACCTCTTTGGTTTGCTACACTCGCGACCTCTCGGAGAGATGTGGGTCTGTAAACGATTGAATAAGGAAATGAAAAGATTTTGTAAAACCAACTCATTTGATGATCGTGATAAAAACTTTGATGCTTTCGTGAGCTTATCTAAGACAATACTCATTACAAGTTATTAAACTTCACTAAAAAACAAAAGTTTAATTGTGTACTCTTCTATAATATACTCAATGAACTTGCAAAATTTTGTAAAGAACTTCCGAACATTGGCCATAATCTAAGTTTTGCAAGCAGGTACTTTCAATCTAAAACCACCAAACTTTTCCTGCAACGAAAGACAGGCTGAGAGCAGCAAATTGTAATTGGGCGTCATCTGCTCCAATCCTTTTCGTTTGATCTTGCCGTTCATCCCACCTGTTATAGCGTCTTAGCAGTGTGAATCGTTTTACTTGTAGTTTGTAAATTTTCAAGTGATATTTTTATTCCAGCAGTTATTCTTGTCTACCAGATTGTTGAAACAATTCATCAAAATTAGGCCCAGGCACGCCACCTACCGGTCAGTTAAATTAAATAAGCCAAACGTTTTTTGTCATGTTATAGTACAAGCACTACTGTCAAAAATCTTTTTGTGAACTCTGATTTGAAAACTTTCTTTGCCTAGTATATAAAGAGAAGCGAGGTTTCATCTCTTATTGCATGAACATATGTTAAAATTAAGGAAGAAAAGTAGTATAGCACTATGCAATAATAAACACGAAACACCTAGATGAAAAGATATAGTGAAAACAAAAATAGCGGAACCTTAAATTGGAGTTCAGAAAAAGGTTCAACTTGAAGGCCAGATTATCGATTTCCTAATAGTGATCGAGAACGAGCAACCAGGAACATGCCCTGACACTTGCGAGGCATTTAAAGGGAAAACGAAGTCAACCAAGTAACAAAACCAGCTGGACTAGACAGTGACCATGTGTTTCAAAAGGCTTTTACTTTCTCAGAATTGAATTTTGACGAGACGTCGAGATCAAAATAAATACGTATACAAATATACAAACTTTTGGGGAAAAGCAGAAATAAGAATAACACTAATTTTTTTCCTAAAACCTCCTGTGTTATATTTCTAAATTCGTTTTAACTGTTTTCAGTTCACAACAGGACAACGCCAAAAGCAGGAACTGAACAAGGTACTTTTGAAGAGACACTGGGGGCTCTTGATTATGAACATTGGCTTTTTAGATGACAAATATTTTTTCTGTCTCCACAATCAAGACGTTGCCTAATCAGATAACATCACCTGATGCCAATACCAACAAACATCTATCTCGGTAGTAACATCGGAAATCTGCAAGTAAAGGATCTTTTGCGAACTTTATGTCGATGTACCGGTTTGCATGTGAAAAAGATGTGAATTAAAAGTAGCTACGGTGGCCATAACGCCTCTGTTTCACCGAGTCTAATCCAGTTTTACGTTGGTGTCCCGGTTCGTTTATTTGCATGTCCCAGTTACGCAGATCTGGGGAAAGTACAACAAGTGGGCAATAAGCGACATTTTGATCTTCCATACTAGAACGTAGAGGGCGCTATGGAGTTAGCTTTGAAGCGTAAACAGTAAGTGCAGATTTCAGGCCTGAAAATGCACCAGCATCCTCTTCATCGCGGGAGCAGGCAAACGAAGAAACACATGAACAAGAGCAACTGGGATGCAACACAAGGCATGCTGTAAAGCTGTATAACTCAATACGAGATATTTCACAGAACCACACTATGAAATGTATTTTTTTCATAGCCGAGGCAGTAATGTTGCCAAGGGCTTCACACGGCTTATTGAACAAGCTTTCCAAGAAAATGTCTAGCTTTTTGATCAGACCTAACAATCAAGTCTAATGAGGTATTGTGATGTTGAAAACACATCTCCCTCTTGTGCAGTGCTTTAGAATTACAACCAGGGTTTTTTTTAAGGTTTCGCTTTGGTGACCGCAAGGAAATTTTAAGAGACCGCTTGGAGGAATTTGAGAGACCGTTCTCCATTGATGTGATCTC
>JGI24022J15233_10003426_pt1 | contig 15721 bp, 10 predicted proteins | sample Ectturendosymbi2_FD_15233 | JGI IMG/M metagenome (IMG submission 15233)
TGCGTACACGTTTATCGTTTCAGCGTCCCGATCACCGGAGGCAAGACCATCCCTTATCACTGCCTGCTTGGCCGTCTTCGCTTCCACGACGTCTGCTTCGCTTATCCTCAACGACCCGACCACGAAGTGCTGCGCAACGTCAACCTGGACGTCGAACCCTGCACGAAAGTTGCCTTGTGTGGTTTGTCCGGAGCAGGTACGTCGCTGCATGACGCTTTGTTCCCCTGCCTTCGAATCTTTTTTATTATCTTGGGGCACATGTGGTCTCAATATTATCTGGTTTCTGTAAATCTCAGAAAAACTCCGTGGAAAACACCTTTCAAGTGCTATTGATTGTCGGTGACTTTTCACAACGAACGTTAAAGTACGGAACTACGCGTTTGGCTTAAACGTACGTAGTTTAATCAACGCCTAGCGGTTATTTCTACTTCAATCAAGCTCTACTTATTTGGGCGTAATGGATTGTTGTTGATTGCGATCTTCGCACCCCTCGGGCATTTGCTCAATTTGGTTGCGAAAAGCTTCGGAAGCGATTTGTCTGTCGAGCGTCAACGCAATAGCTACCATAAACATTCCTTGAAGTCCATAGCAAAACACTGGCTATACAGCTACCCTTCTCTGTCTTACGTAGCAGGCAATCAGGCTAAAACTTTTAATCGCTAATAAAAACTGAAATCTCATACAGTTTCCAAAGGATAGTTTGGAGGTTGCAACAGAACAGCTTGTATCTCAGCGCTGAGTCAGCCACCTTTTGTTATTTTTTTAACCTGGCGAGCAGTTCAATATGCGAAAGTTAACAATACGTTTCCTGACGAAAACACGACCTCTGCTGGGCGGGTGCTACAGATTTTCAAGCTTTGAAAGTTAGCAGCAAGCGCTTACCGCGTCGCTGCTGTGGATGTTCGGAGAGCGGGTCGTGCGAAACTGAAGTTTGGGAATCGCTGGTGAAGCCTGCAGGTTATACTAACGCTTTTGAATTTTTTACACGGAGAACTGTTTTGGTTGAACTTACATTCTGAACTGAAGCCATAGACATTCTAGGTTAGACGGTAGTAACCTAACACAGGGGTTCCCAGCCATTCTCTGACCATGTATCACTTAGCATTTCGACAGATGAGCTTCTACCCTTAACGTTTCTTTCTATTGGACAGATCCACTCTTTTCCAAATATTTATCGTGAATAGCCATAGATACATTTAACAATAAGCATACAATGATTTTTGAAAACAATACGCACTGATATATGTATAAAAATTTGGAACTAAATGATATGTATATAAATATATATTTCCTTTCTATTGCTAACCTTAAATGTACCCCTTCAGGTAGGCAAGTGTATCCCTAGCGGTACATGTACCCCAGTTTAAGAACCCATGGTCTAACAAGTATACGTTGCAGTGGCGCGCCATTACTAAATGCACGACAAGGTACGCGTGAGATAATGTCGTTTTGCCCTAAAAATGTGAGCTATATATTAAAGATGATTGACTTTAAAATGAAACCTATGGACGTAACAAAGCATGAGATTTTCACTTTTGTCTGGTGCTCTGAAAGATCTGCTTCGTTCTGCTCTCGAAATCAAAGGGTAGCGTCATTTTTGGGACACTACAGTACTTCGTTATTTGACACTTGTGTAGGTGACTGCGTTCTGTTGTGTGCAGAACTTTACTGATTTTATTTGATTTTTCAGTACACCAACTCTAACTGCGACCCCGGGTAGTTTGTTGAGTGGCGCCGAAGAATTTTGACAACGATAGGAGTTCGTCTCTATGTCTTGTAGTATGATTCTGGTCATTTGCGATCAAATGCTTGCAATGCGCAGGGAAGTCGACTATCGCAAGTATTGCTGAAAGGTTTTACGAACCCACATCAGGCCGCGTTGCACTGGACGGGATTGATTTTAAAAAGCTCGACCCTTCTTGGCTCAGAGGCAAAGTGATCGGATTCATCAACCAGGTGAGACCGACATCCCATGGAACAGCCGTTGGTGATAATATCTTCATTTTAACGTTTTACGTGACTTCGTACTGGTGTGATGTTGATGACTTCTTTCGTGAGGTGTCTCTCTGCTAATATCTGCACTTTACTTTGTGAATATGATTCACTCTGACCCAAGACGTGATGATGGCTAAACTCCAGCTCGCGACTGCTCAGGACAGTGCCGTAGGATCACAAACTGCCGCCCTGGCTCTTTCCGAAAATGCCGCCCCCTGCAGCGGGTTACAACGTAGTGATGATATCAGTTGATCATGTGAGCAATCGAATCAACCAGTAGACAATTTAGGCTTAGTTACCGCAAGACCTCAAGGCCAATTATGAACGAAAAAAATTGAACGCAGAAACGTGAAGGGAATTATTGCGCAATAGTAGGGATCTCAAACGCTTGGTTTTGATGTGGTCAAATCTTTGACAATGCATGATTGTGTGCACAGCATTAATGACATAATCATTAGTGACGTAACCGCAGTTCGAGATCTCGTGTTTAATGCTCGGAACTCACCACTATCCTACGGGTTTTAATTCACTAATGGTAATAAGGAGGGTTTAGAAGAGCTAACAATATTCAGGATGGCTCCCTTATGCTTTTAAGTCTTCTTCTCCAGTTATATTTCTGAAAGTAGCTCCACTGTCTTTGACACGCTTCATTTTCAGGTTTATGTGCTAGTGGGCTATAATTCACTAGCTTACAATTTTCACGTCATGGCAATGTCTTGACTTTGAAAATTATTAATCGCGGTATTAGCTTAGCCAACTAACATTTTTATTAAGTTTTAGGGCTACTGCTGCAAAAAATCGCGCAAAATTATCTAGTGTTTTTCTTTGCAGCATTTTTGATTTATCACATAAACAGCTATAAAAAAGGAATGACGCCTTGCTATTTGCCATACTAAGCCTTACTGGAATTAATTAAGTAAACTCATCCGATATTAACTACTCAAGCCTAAAACTAAGAAATGACGATTGCTTATCATTGGATGATCAACGTCGTGACATTTCGCGCGTATTCTTTCAGCGTGACGTGACAGCTGGTATGCACTAAACTTTAGTAAAACACTCAGTAGTCTGCATGTAGCTCAGCACACATACTGAACAGCAATAGTCTGGTCTTGTGCAACTGGAGTAGCAATGAAAAAACTTCATATCAGCACGTGCTTGGGCAAGCCGACAGTTCACGTTTGCCTTGCATTTACACAACATTTGTATCCATAATGCCGTAACAATAGACTAGACAGATAGAAATTTTTGGAGTGGCTTTCATCACCTATTATAATTATCTTTTCTCTATTCAACTGAGATGATAAAAGATAGAGGTATGAGCGCAACATCTGTCAAGTTTTTGTTGTGTGCGTTGCCACGCTTCGCGAAATGCCATGCGGCGGTTGAACACAGCGAGGATGTTTAACGTGTTTTTACAAAAGCGCGGCACCTCAATTGACGGACTCCGTACCGCAGCTTCGAAATCGCTGCAACGTCATCCCTGACCGACGTCTGACCCGCAAAAGATGCGTGTTGCTCTGAAGCAAGTGACCGAAAGCTTCTTCGCGAAAAGCACAGGAAGCTGAAAATGCATGCCAAGCGCTGCAAACAAAAAAGCGTTTCAGCGCAAAGAGGAAGCTGATAAATCACGTGATCAGTGGACACGCTGTGCGAACTGTTTGTACCCAGCAGGAAAACTCTAGAAAAACACGTTGGCTCCCGGTCTGTGCGCGCGTGACCGTGTAAGTTGCAACTGATCTCAACGGTTTCGCCTTGTGCTTTTTTCTCGTTGGTGTATGTTTACCGATTACTATTTTTAGCCATCCCTGTACGACCAAGGGCGGAAACAGGAATTCGCAGTACCCTGTTTGGATTCCTGCTTCAGCTTGGCCGAAATCGCTCGTAAACTTGTGTACGATGCTGCCGGTCACAAATTCGGTTCGAAAACCGCTGCGTGATATAGCCTGCAAAATCACCTGGAAACAAATCGAAATTTTTCCGAAAATCCTTAAACAAAAGCCTTATTGTTTGCTGTTTCCCACACAAACACAGTTATTTGACATTCCTTGAGCATTTACCGGCTTTTCAGCCGAAAAGAGATCGCGATACGCAAAATTGTATCAGTTCAGTTTGTTTAGCACCCCGACCACATAGAAAACATGTCGTCAGGAATGTCAGGGCAGAGAGCAACGCCCGTAGGTGTCATGGGGTCACTGCCCCCACAAGTGCGTAAAATAACAAAATGCAATAAATTCATAAATATCAGTTATATATAACTTTCTGCTTGGGTGCGCAGCAAAAGGCCTGATTCATGCGACGTTGTTTAAACCTCTCTCACACGAATTCCTTTCCCACTCCTCAGGAACCCGTTTTGTTTTCCGGGACAGTAGAAGAAAATATCTTGTACGGGAAGCCGGACGCAACTCCGGCCGAAGTGAGGGAGGCGGCCAGGCTCGCGAACGCGCACGACTTCATCAGCACGTTCCCGGCCGGCTACGACACGATCGTCGGAGAACGGGGAACGGCCTTGTCAGGAGGCCAGAAGCAAAGAATAGCCATTGCCAGGGCTCTGCTGAAAAATCCAAGTAAAAAAAAAACAGATCTTCGAGAAGTTTTGTTGTAACGATTTTCATTTCGGAGGGCTGTTTACCAGCACTTCTTCCTGCTAGCCCAGAAAGGTATGATTCTTTTTCTCGACTTATTTGCGCTCTTAGGAAGAAGCACTTCCGGTTGTTAGGTCTTCTGGAACCGATTTACGATCTATCCAAACTTTTTCCCACGATCAACGTCCGTCTCCACACAGTGTTTTGTATCCCAGTTTCACCACCTTTAAACAATTGTTTTCATGGCGTTGTTTTCTTTGCCATTTTGACCGCAGCAAAGTTAGTTGCCCTTCGTTCAGTACCAGATCCGTATAACCACATTCTGCATATAGGTTTTCCGCACGACGTTGCCAACTTTTCTACCCTCGAATTTCTTTTGCCGTTCGTTGATTTCCGAGCAGAGATGGCCACGGATCTGGATGTTTGAACAGGAGTCGGAGTCGCAAATTTGAAAAAATTTCGGTGTGAAGCGAAATTTCTGACTTCACGCGGGTGTACTCATCCACAGAGCACTGCCGTACATACCAAATACGCTGAGAAAACTGATGAATAGGGATTCGTGTTTAGGTAAGTGTGTCGGGTGGGGGTTTGGGTGAGAAAAAGAAAATTAATTGAGGTCTAAGACTAAGTCCAAAATTTTTCAGTGGGTTTAAGTTATTCCTTTATTCCTGTATTATAGCTTGTTGTGGGTACTTGACATCTAACCTAAATGTTTTAATTTAGACAACACACATCAAAAAAGTAATTTCCAAACTTTATTTTCTTATNCTGAGAAGCAAAATAACTGACAAACAGTAACAGGTCAGGTATTTCGCTNGACACCGTATTCAAAAATTTCGGNACACCTCTGCTTCCGAGAAAANATCGAAATTTCAAACGACCTCATTCTTTCCACTCAGCCGTTCTGATCCTGGACGAAGCGACGAGCGCGTTGGACGCGGAATCGGAGCGTCTTGTGCAGGACGCGTTGGACCGCGTCATGGCCAACCGCACCGTCATCATCATTGCGCATCGACTGAGCACAATACGTAACGCCGACGTAATCGCTGTAATGAAGCAAGGAAAGGTGGTTGAGGTGAGGCGGGTGTTTGCGTTGAGTAAACTGGTGGAGGCTGCAGTTTGTATCAACGAATTGTAATCCACGCGCGGCGCAGAGGATAGAAGCCACGTTTAGGTCTGTAAGGAAATAAGGCAAAAAAACTGCCGAATTAAGATGCAAAAGTTTTTTTATCCTGCTTAAATCTTTTGCGTGTATCCAAAAAGCGATCTTCCACACAGATTAGTTTGTCAATGAAAAAAGAATCGCGTGCGATATTACGAGTTTTATGCGATAATTTCAATGGGTTGCTTCCTGCCGGCATACCCACTTAATCAGTTGTTTCGTGAAAAAGGTTGTATTATTCAGGTTGGCAACCACGAACAACTGAAAAAGAAGAAAGGATTTTATGCCGACCTGATAAAACTCCAGCAGGACCAGTGACCCGTGCAATCGCAGGTCAACGCATGAAGATAATGGATCTGCTTCTTGTTGGTTTTGCTGAAGAAGCCACAGTCAAGAAACAGCAGTGATTCCCTGTTTCACATATTAACTCGAATCCTCCATTTGGAAAACAAATTTTTTCACCTTGCGTTTGCCGTGACTTGCAACAATGACTCAAATGGTTTGAACTGTTCGTTGGTCTTAAGTTTAAAATCGTGAATCCGAAATATTTGAATGGTCTGATGTTTGCAGAGGGCGTGCTTTCGTTGCTTGCTTTATGATAGACTTTATCTGCTCTAATTTCCGTTACTGTTTCAATAATGTGCTTATGAACAAACTTACTCGATTGGCGCGCATTTTCGATTTATTTGACTTTTAATTTTTCTCACCGACTCAACCATCTTCCCGCCGTATTAAAAAGATTGCGGTTCAGAGTACATCGCGACATGATTTTTAGTCTTGCCTGAGTTTTGAGAAAATGTGTAGTTCTGGTCTCTACGTTTGTCGTTGGAAACAGGCAATAATTTTTTCGTACTTACAAATATGTGCAAGTAGTGAACGGAAAGTGTGTTTCTGTCCAAAAACTTAACCACCGCATTGTGATCCTTTTCAGCAAGTAACTATGAAAAATTCAGTGCCTCTGAATGGAGCGACCCCTCTACCCCCATATTTTGCTTTGGGAAGAGTAAATCCCGTTCCTCACGCAAGCAACAAATTCCCCTCATTTATTCATACGTAGTCAAACAATGTAAAACCTCTTGGGATGTTTGAAGCGCATTGCGAAAACCAGACCTTTGCTAGGATTAGGGCAGCTATGTTCCTGCACAGGAACAGAATAAGCGGTGCGGAAAAAACGATGGCTGCTTCATAAATATGAGGAAATTTACAAATTAAACGCATTTTATTTTTTTCGGTCTTTTCAGAAGTTTGTTTTTCTTGAAATTTTAGGCTGGTAACACTTCCGTAAGCCAACGAATCAGTTGTTTTAATCTAGGAAAAAATAATTAAAACTTTAGGAAAATTGTTGAAGTTGCATTTTTGGTCCAGTTCTCAATTCCTCTGCAACGCATAACTAAGGACTTTTACCACTTGCAATGTCCGTTTTGTTTTTTATGCAGCGTCTTCGCCTTCAACTGCTGTGGTTGGTATACTGACTGAATGTGAGATAGTTATAGTGAGAAAACAATCTGCTAAAGTTCTACTGTAGATTTGAGTCGCATTTATAGCAGACAACCGTATTCCCATTAAAAGTGAGTAAAAGTTTGTGATCTGTGCGGCATCTGAAGTGGAAAAGTGATTTTGAACGAAATTAGTCCGTTGCAGCAAAACCGTCTGTGAAACAATAAAGCTAGGGACAAGGTAACGAGTAAAAACTTTCCAACACAACAGCAAACATCGAGTCATAAACATGCTGGCAAACCAAGTATGCCACTTAACATGCAACTACGGCCTCATCAAGGTTTGAATCGGATTTCATGTTGCAATCAAAACCACAGAGCTCTGCTGAATCCATGGAATCGCTGCAGGCATTTATTATCGTGGGTAGCGGCGATGAACCAACAGGCAGTAGTGAAATCAAGTTGATTCTCTTAAATCTGTTTTTGGAATTTCATGAGCCTTGCCCAGGGATATCCAGTCTAGTTTCTAGATATCCCTGGCCTTGCCGCATACGAAAGTAGCAAGTGAATCTCTACTTTGTTATATGCAAGGCTTCACGTATAACATAGGGCTTGCCCAACCATTGCGGATAGAGACTTGGCGTTTATTGGAGCAGTTGAAAATGACTGAAAAGGCATTATCTAACTGCAGTGCTTTCTTGACACTGCCACAATTGTTTAATCACTTGAAGAACACATCTGAATGAGCGTAATAGTTTTCGTTCTTTTTCAGCAACAGGAAAAAGGGGGCTGTTCGTTGTTATTTCCGAACCGGAACCGAAAGCATTGGCTGAACTTGTTTCATCTGCAAAATTACGAAATTTTTTTCGTCTATCGTGTGCTCGTGAAAGGCAAGAAAGAAAGCGCGATTACTCGCAATAGCGCCTTGGCTTTTTGAATACGAAAGTATCCCCAACATAAACCCTGATGTCAATAACCTAACGTAAAATTCAGATAAAACGTAACAAAATCATATCTAGTTTCATTTACTAGATGTCAGCGCTTGTGAAACGGAACGTGAACTTTTAAGCCTGCTGTACATCACACACGGACCACTGCCCGTTTTAGCACAGTAGCATGAAAACGCGCTATATACCAGCCTGCCTATTAACTCTTGAACAAAATCGAAAAAGTACTTTAAATTTAAAACCCACAATTGAACTAACTAGTATGAAAAAAGCTGGGATCTCGGAAAATTAGCTTGAGAAAGCAATTTATCCAAACACAAGTTCAGCCAGAGGACAAGCTTGAAACCAAAAAAGTAGCTCAGGTTGCAATATCAAATTTCGCTTAAGTTTTCAAACATCAACGCTAACAAAATCCATTTTTGAATGGGCAAACTAAAAATGACCGGCTAAGAATTATGTGCCAGGAAAAAGAATTCACCAATTTTTTTAGATGTCTGTTGAACACCTCGACCAACAAGAGGCTAATACATCAGTTTCAATTTGCAAACGCTTCGAGAAAAAAGTGAAAAGCGTGCGGCAAACAATATACCTTGGCTTTTACTTGAATCTGAAAAAAATATGAAAATATCGTGAACATTCGCGAGCGTAAAGTGTGTTTTTTGGCATACATTGGGAATATAAACTAAAAATTTCGGCGGACAATAGATAACATAGACTTCTATTGTACTGCACTTTCATCAATGTGAAGCCGATAGTGCAAAATGTTCAGTTCAGCTTCGTTTGTATGGGGTTTCTGAACTGCTTTCGGAGTGTCACGAGCAACTTGTGTCGTCCAGTGGCGCAACCAGCTCTTCATTTCGGGGGGCAATTTTCATGAAATTTCATTCAATGACATCATCGTGTTTATTCAACCATGGTACAACTTTTTCGCAAACGGTCACAGATAAAGTTACTTTCGCAACATTTCCGAAAATGAGAACTTTTCAGTTTTAATCAAGATGAAGACCGAACGATCAGGGCAGTGTAAAAATTAGTAGGCTAGCCAAATACAGATACCTGATTCTGTACTCAGTGCAGTCATGGCTTCAGTATGTCAGATGCATAGGCTACTAGTAAACCTGCCTAACGTTTTGTGTTGTTTTAGAAAATTCATCAAATCCATGACCTTAGGCACACCATATTTTTGTGATTGAAAACCGGAACGCTTCAGAACAACGAGCCTTGTCAGACAAACGGGGTTCATGTCTTGCTTGGAGCATGGACCTATTTTGGATTCCTATAGTTAAGACACCAAGAAAAACTAAAATAATGCATTTCTGACGCAGTATTTACCTTTGCATCTAACACAGCGAAACAAGAAAAAACAAGATCACGCATCATTCTTCAGCAAGTTGCCTAAGCAGACCAACCACACCATGCCGATATTCGTTTAGGGCTGTGGTGGCTGACTAGATGTCTAACCGGGACTTTTTTGGGTGACTGACCGGGACGCAGGGACAAATCTTTTGAAACCTGTCCCGGCTAAAACGGAACGTATGGTAAACCTACACTATCTAGATTTTTAAAACTTCAGTTCAGCATATTTGCTGTGAGATAATTTCTGCAGCCGATATTGCGAGTGGTGAAGTTATCAGATACAAGGGACTGGTATGAATGTTAGGATACTGATGCTATTATTTCAATCGTAGGTACGAGACTTCGTCTGCCAACTGAAACATTCTTGAAATGAATGCAGGCAGGAATGCAACCTGAACTTTATTACGAAGGGTTGAGCCAGGCTCGCCACCAGATATGGGTGGGCCTCGCCACTTTTGCCAGAATTGCCTAAACAACACCTAATAACTTTGAGACACTTGCGAAATTCGAATTTCCCTTGCAACGTTAGAGCTTAGCTGTTAAACCCCAGCACTGAGCAATAAAGGCAAAAATTATTAAATAGTAGCCAACAGTAACCCCAGGCAAACGTAAAGCTAACATAATGTGAACATAGTATGCTGTTTCTGTCACCAGGAAAAGTTTACTGGCTACAAACTTTGCTCCACTGGTGTCATAACAATACAGTATTTATTGTTGACGTTTCGAGAGTCTATGCCAGTGGCGTAGGCAGAAAATTTTCATGGGGGTTTTTCATTCAATGGCAGATGGTGGTCATTTGTATTTGGTGTGCGCTCTTTGTGACGTCATATTCATCTTTCCAAACCAATGTTTTGGCGAAGTTTGTTTACATAACAGGCAAAATCTTCTACACGCACTCCCCTGATTTCGTGTCATTGCACTGAATATAAACTATCAGCGCTCCAAGTTAGGATGTCGGAGGAAAATAAACTCAACGCTACGACACAGCAATTCATAATTGCAAAAATATGCGCTGCGTGTTGAAACAGGGGAGTAAAACACACTCATTACTGCGTCAGAACAAAACAACGGCAAAATGAGGCTGCGCTGATGTCTTGTCGAATACGAGCAGTTGAGCATAGAAAGTGTGCGGCTGTACTGGCTGGCGCACATCCTGGTTTGCAAGATCGAATGTCGCTAAACTACACACGAATTGAGAATGCGCATAAAGTACACAAGAAAACTTCAATTTTTTGTTATGTATAGAAGTCCAACAAACTGTTAGTTTTCCTTTTTCCCTTCTGAGACATTATCAAATGTCTGAATGCTTCTATGTTAACAACTGCTATTTTCAGCTCGTGCAACAGTTACATCATGCTACAGAAATTGGCAATGTAGCCAATGCGGTCAGCGCTTGCGCTGATCAGCCTTAGCAAACAAAATAAAAGCAATTGTTTCGGATGAAGTGAACTATCACGGAACACAATGTTAAAGATGCTTAGTGAACAAAAGGTCTGCAAAACGTGGTCAGAATTAGATGGTTTCTGGACGCAGACGATAACCCAGATTCCCACCAAAACCTAATTATCACTTTTGGCCCATTTACAATGTTCCTTGGAATTTGCATGCAAATTTATTTCGTGTTATTGGCATCAAGTCGACAAATTAACAAGCAAAAGGTATGCGAAAACAATTAATCTCCTTAAAGAAGGTAATAAAGTTTTTGTAAAATACCAATCTCAAGGGGGGGTAACCCCAACCCCAATCCCCCTTGCGTACGCCCTTCGTTTAGGCAAACTCTCTTCCTCAGAAGATTGGCAAGAAACATAATCAAAGCGTACACACACACTACATCTCTGAAATCAGAAATGGTATAGTAGGTAGGTGCGTTCAACTCTTGAATAGTACTCTTACGACATTTTACTAAACCCCGTTTCACAAGCCGTGCGTGGTACTGGTACTAACCCAGGAAGACACTAAAATGTGAAACAATCTTCTCGCTAAATTTAGTTAAAAATTATCAGGTTTCGAACCGAAAATGAAACTAAACAACGTATTATGCTAATAATGGTGATCCGTTTTGCCCCTAAGAAGAATAATCAAAAAGTCGAAGAAGAACAAGCGGTTTCAAGTGGCCACAAACGTTGTTAATGACAAACAACATGTCAAGATTTCTCTTATCAATTTGAAATGTTTAGCAATTTGCGCGGTTACAGAAGTACCTTAATGTTATTAAGTTTCATGAGGCCAAATTGAGGCCTGTTTTAGAAGAAAGTGGTACACAAACAAAAGGATAACAGATGCCTTAGAATTATCAATATTTTAAAATATCTCCCATGTTTTAACAATTCCAGCAAATTTAAGGTGAAAAACAATCATTTACGAAATTTTCGATTAAATTGCCTGTCTCAAGGCAAATTTGGTAAGGGATAATTAACCAGTAAGAAAAAAAATTTCAAATAAGATTGTTCTCAAAAATGATCAGAATATAAAATTTCATCTTTATTCTTTGAAACTTTCTGCAAATGTCAAAATTGCTTTTGTAGTGTTTTAAAATTTTCGTGGGGTCAAATGCCCCCCACCCTGGTTGCGCACCTGGTGGTGCCCATTTCCACTCGTTTGCGCCGCTGGCCTGGCTGCAAATACTGCAATACTTTCGCAGTGAATGCACTGGCGGCAAATCAATGGCAACACAGTGCGTGAACCTTTCCTTGAAACCACCCATCGAATACGAGGGTGGACAGGTCGCAAGTAACGTTTTTCAAGTCTTCGGTATGACCCGACCGGGAATCGAACATTTAGCCGGTGCTTTTGGATATTTTAATACGCAAACTGGCAAGAGTCAATTCTGTTAGAGATCGCGAAAAAAGTAGTAGTGGTGTAACCGAATATTTTTTCTTATAAGCAAGCCCGTCCTCTGACATAAGGTTGCCAGACGTCCTTGAGCGCCAAGGACTTTCCTTGAATTTGCTATCAAAACTCGTTATGTCGTTGATCCTTGAAAAACACTTTGCTGTCCTTGAAAATTTTCCGGTGTACTTGAAAGTTCTTGAACAGTTGTCAAATTGATGATTATTGAACTATTGATTACATTGAACATTCAAGAATTAAGATTAAACAATGTAATTGAACAGAGTAACATGTACATTTGCACCATCTTACACAGTTGTGTAAAAGTATTCATTGTTATTCAGCAATGTTTGTTTGAAAAAATGTGCTACACTACTATGTCTAAAAAGTTTTCAAAGTAGGCATGAAGAAAAATTCCAGTGATCACAAAACGACAAAATGCCCTTGAAAAAATTTCAAGAGATCTGGCAACACTAGATTAACATGAAAATATAAAAATGGCAAATGTAGGAAAGTTCCTGAAAGAACTAGACGACAGGTAAACAAACTTGCGTAACGACTCTTATACGCTAGAATTTTTGTTCCTCGCACAGGCGAGGTTGTACCTGTGGCATTGCACGGGTTCACTAGCCAACACTTGCACAAACATTTGAGAAATGATGGTGAATCCGGATGTGGATGGCTAAACAATACCCTAAATCACCGGAAAATAATCCGAAAAACACACGAAAACAACAACTGAAAACAAAAGTATGCTGAAACCGAAATATAAGTTATGTGGGAGACTGTTTTTTACATTTAGCTTGCCAGGAGGTAAATTAGCCCTTCTGTCTCCCGCAGTTACGCCACTGGCTATGATAGATTGTATTTACATACAGTAAGCTGTCCCTACTCAGCTGCAACAAGATACGGGCTGGTGGAGTAGCTAAGTTTCTGGGAGGGCTTTCAAATAGTCTTATTAATCTATGTTTTGGTTGAGTTAATTCTCGCCTGGAATGGGGGGAATGCTTTCACACTTATCGTTACATTTCAGTGGCAAATCTTTTTTTAATATCTCAAATGACGTTGGCATTAGAGCGTCTACTTCTGACTCCATTATATATGTAGCAGCGCGGTGGCTGCTACATGCGACGCGCTAAGCATAACATCCCTAGTAGCACGAAAGCTACTGGGAGCTTCCTTTAGCCTAGTGCGCAAGTGCGCACGCAAGCCGCTTCTTCATAGATACTGTACTAGCTTTGCTGATGAACAGTGATACAATGATCAGTGCATTGTACATAGCTTAGTGTAGTACTTTCTAGTAATTATAGATAAGCACTGTCAGTAATGCTAAAAAAATGAAGAAATTCATCAGAAGTATCACTTTTTCAAAAAGAACGAAATGATTTTGAAGCTGAGTGAATTACGTGTGGTTGCATTTACAAAGTTCGCAAAAGAGAGTAAAAAGACTAATGTGACTTTGTGGATATTAAGTATCAAAAACTAATTCCTCACAGCGTAACCAGATGGCTATCACTTTATCCTAGCTTGCCAAGAATCATTCAAACGTATCCAGCTTCACATTCATACTCAAGCTCGTAACTACAGAGGGGACGCATTTTTCGCCCCGTGTAAAATGTGTTGGACACAGCTTAAACTATTTGAATCCCTCTCAAAAAACTCTTCGCCCCTCCTAGTGTCCCAAGCTAGCAAAAAGAGCATCAACCAAATACAATTGATTGTAAAATGATAGAACATGAAAGATGGGCAAAATATTTTGCAACTTGCAATACCAATGATTGTTTCAGCGAACTGATAAAGATTGCACAATTTTACTTCAGCGTTATGGCTCATTAGTCATTACGCTTATGTGAAACGATTTTTTCCTTGATGCAGCCACAAACAATAAAGAAAGAGAAAATTTTCTGATTGAACCAGTTTCTACTCTATTAAACCTGGTGTGTAATTTAAAACACCTTTTATGCAATTAGTTTAATAATATTGTTAAAAGGCGATTTTACATTTTAAAGAAATTTAAGGAAACTACAAAATGTTCATGTCTAAATAGAACAAGTAAATAAAGATTTTTTGTGTGCTTTGACTGAAACATCTTTCACACTGGACGCCTTACTTCAATGCTTAAAACATATCAATAGGCCTAATTGTTATTTGATTTGTTAAGTGCAGATAATACGCTCAAGTAAGTGACAGTCGTAAGTTGTCCTCCCTTGTTGCAATGAAAATGTGGCAGTCTTATGGAGCTTATTAATAAATAAACATGCACAGAAGGGGGATCGTCATCTTAACAAGTGTAGAGCTTATCCAAGTGGTTCTAAAAGACGTAAAAAAGAAAGAGGCAAAAATGAGAAAGAAAGAAGTTGCAGCCAAGTCAAGAAACATTCAAGTTACTATTTTACAGTGGCAGTGAAGCCCAGCGGAGACATTTCTGCAGAACCTGTAAGACAGGGGTCATCAACCTTTTTGAAACTGAGAGCTACTTCTTGGTACAAATTCATGCGAAGGGCTACCAGTTTGATGCACACACTTCTGAAATAAAATTTGCTGAATTTGTCCTCAGTTATCTTATCATCAATCACAATTAAAGATATCCATCGATGTGAAAAACACTGATCATCAGTGCAACCAATTTTTTCACCTAAAATTTTTAATTTTGACTTTGTAATTTACAAATTTTGACTTTATTTTGACCTATAAATTTTCTGCGTTTGCAACTGCAAAACAATTCAGCCTTAGATGTTGAGGTTAACTGAGAAACATATCCATGCACTTTATACTTAAAATTTTTAAAAAATTGTTTTTTTAACTTCGGGGATGATATATTGATAAGTACGTTAATAACTACAGCAGAGTCAAACCTGAGAACATCATGAAGTTGAAACACTATATGCATAATGGATTGAATATTTATCAAACCAAGTACCGTAAGACCACGTTTCTTGCCTTACAACGCCCATCCTACATAATATTCAATCGTCTAGTAGTGGGCAAAACAACATTATTACATCGGAAATCGCAATAAACCCATTATATTGTTACAATATTGTAACTAAACTTGCAAAAGCAAATCAATATCTGTTGTTGTAGTTTCAGTAAAATATCGATAAAGAGAAAAAAACTGCCCTGCAAGAAAAGTTTGACCCAACCATAAATTTTGACCTAATGATTAATTTTGACTTAATAACTTCGGATTACCTCATCGTATGAGCATGAAGTTTGGTTTGTGGACTTTTCAAAAGCTTTGAAATAGAAATTGTATTGAGTAACGTCTTCACTCCCACACGCAAAACGCTAGACTTTTAACATGCATCGTAGTAAAGAGAAATGAAAAAAACACATATACATGAAAGAAAATGAGGACGTATACATTGCGGTAGTATAGAGTATACGCTTGATGGCGCTAATGCATTTTGT
>JGI24022J15233_10003429_pt1 | contig 15715 bp, 8 predicted proteins | sample Ectturendosymbi2_FD_15233 | JGI IMG/M metagenome (IMG submission 15233)
CTTCGCTCTTTTCTCCACCGTAAAACCTTATTTCATGCACACAGCGCTACTTCCGTCAACGAAACGCACATTGTTGCGTCACACAGGAAACAGCAACATGTGCCCAGCGAAGTGTAACGCGACACGTCCTGCGAGGCGCCGATAACAATTAGCGCAACGCTGCGGCCGCCCGAGGCCTTCAATGATTCTTTTTCGGAGGAAACCGTACGATGAATCATTGATATGAGAACCACATTCATGTACGGCGATACACACGAAATCAAATGCCTTTGCTGCAAAGCACACAAGCGCTCTCATATTAATCGACGGATCTCATCGGGAACCCTGCGTCGCGTTACTAACGGAAGCACCACATGAACTCTATAGTTTAAGCTGACCGGCAACTCGAACATCAAGGCAACGCTACTGAACACAACTTTCTTGTACTGCAACGTTAACTGCTATTCGCACATCAAAGCACGTGACGATTTTCGCAACAAGGTGTCACTTTCGCACATACTTACAGCGCTTCTCAACGCACGCTTCTAAGCTACTACTGACGCTACACAAACTTATCGGCGCAACCCCGCGGAATGTCGTTACCATCTAATCGGCCCTACTGTGATTGACAGACGCAGTTGTTGATGCCACAGCTGACATCCATACGTCACAAAGAACATCGCGGTGTCACGATTATCTGACCAGTACTAGGCATTATTTCCTGACCATCGGGATGACATGTAGCCTGTCTTTAACGAACCTGGTTCGCTGCGGTCAACTGTACAACAATGGCGCTGGTGCTGCACAAACACCTACTGACCTAGAGGCGCTGCTACCTGACAACAAAATTATGAAATCTGTCTTACCATAGACTTCCCTTAACAACACAAATACGCAATGAGAAGCTTTTGTGCACGTGCTTGCAAGACAACGTAATGTCGAGCGTTACTGCAGTAACACCGCAATAGCTTGAAACAAGCCATTTTCCGGTGTTGCCCGCCAGCGCTTCTTAGTCAACTGCAATATACGCACGCGCGCACACACACCATCAAGACGAGAGATCTCACACAATCACGTACTGTCGCGCCTACCGCCACCTAGTAAAGGAAACAGCGCGCGGGAGCGCGGCGAGCACACAAAAGAAAAAAGGGGATCGATGGCGCGTCGCGAAAAAAAGGCGGGAGATACGCTGCACATGACGCAGATCGGGCAGGTCACATGACGTCAGACTGAGAAGCGTCGATAATAACTTAACGCGTACTTAACATGATGCAGCTCAACGCGTATCGGTTGGACAAGTACAAATGTAAACAGGTTGGTGGTTTACCCTGATCGAGACGAAAAAACGCGCACCATCTTCAACGATAAAAATGAATGACATCAGACACCCAAGTCTAAAACCGAAAACGACGTGGTGGACATCGGTCAGGGCCGACTAAGACCAGGAGTTGTGAAGCTTTGCAATCACTCAAGTACGTGGCAACGAAGAAAAACCATCTAACAGAAAGCAGGTTTAGCACAACCTTGAGGGCATAGGATGGAATTAGCCCCAGCTGAACATCAACTCCAGAGATATCATGCCATGTCAAGGGAAAAGCTGTGCCCATTTTCCGTCCATGCTTTTGCTGACGCCTGTGTCCTGTTCTACCTTTGTAGCGGTCAAGCAGACGTGCGAAGACGGCACTTAAATATTAATCGGGTGTAAGACGTTCAGTGGTGAGAAAGTCCGAAACGTCAGGTCGATTGGCCTGGGTTGTGCAACATGATCTCTATTATTGGAAATCGCGGTCACATCCAAATGGCAAAAATCACCCAGCCTCTCATTGGCTTCGAATACACGGCAGCAGCTCCCAAAAAATGAGGGTTCGAAACCGTAAAATTCACGACAAAAATAGTGCATAGAACGCATGCCCAAGCGTGTCACAAGGAACCTTCCGGTTGAAAAACATTACCTGGCAAGCAAAAGCACTTCTACAGTATTTACGTGCTTCGCCACTATAAAACAGTACAGTAAAAATCGCGTAGAAACACGAGTTGTTCGTATGGTCTTTGACAGATACGAAATTTTCATTTCTCGTTCCTGTGGTGAAGAAATTTGTGAAACTATACTGCTGTATTTAGATTTCGGCGACTACTGCCAGTCTGATCGATCAGCTGGTGGAAGCGGAGAAGAGCAAGAATGGATTGCACGAGACTGGTCGCTACCACTGTCTGCATCTCTACCGACAATGGATACAACTGAACGAAACACTCTTAAAACCCATGCACTGTTGTACTTGGATTACAAGTGCAGGTTTACTGCATAAGTGACAAATCTGTTCACTACCAAGGGTGTGCACAGACCACATTAAATTGAAGATCAGTTGTGAGATACACAGTTATAAATGTTCTCATTGGAAGTGTACGTTACTGCCATACTTAAAATTTTAGAAGTGAAATAGAGCTTTTGAGGAATCTGCCGGCCATGTTGTGCCTTCATATTACATTAAAAATTTAAGCTTCATTGATAATATAACATAAGCAAGTAACGCATCATCAATTTGCTATTAAAAAATATGCAAAACGAATAGGACTACAAATGATTATATAATGGAAGCACTGCAGCAAAGCAAAAAATTAAAGTCAGTTTATGGACACAAGGCACTGTAACATTGGTCATTTGGTAAAATGCTTTTTATGCATATATATGATTCACTTACGGTGCATGCTGCATGCCTATAACAATGTTCTGTTTCTAACCAATCAAAACTTTGTTCACTTAATTGAATGAAAAACATTTAACGTCAGTAATAAGCAAATATATGAATTGACAAAATGCTTGTTCCATTCTGTTGTTTGTTGACATAATTCAGTTTAAACAAACATGAACATCTTTTAAGTATTCTACTTCAAATTTTTCTTTCTTTTATAAAATACATGGTTACTTCTATAAATGTTTTTTTTTTTGAACCTGTATTTTTTTCATTGCAAAGGCTAGCCGTTCAAAAATTTACACCAAATAAGGTAACATGTTATTACCAAAATGAAGATAAATAGTGCATATTTATGTGGATACAACTAAGAAAAATAGTATGCCAATGTCACACTAAAGCACAGGTTCCCAACTTTTCTCTGACCATGTACACCTTCAGCATTTTGACAGATCAGCACGTACCCCTAAAATTTCTTATGACAAAAAACTGAGTGAAATATTAAAATCCACTGAAGTTTGAATAGAACCTTTATATGTAAGAATTTTTCCCTTAAATGTTCCCCTTCTGATAGGCAAATGTACCCCTAGGGGTACATGTACCACAGGTTGGGAACTTCTGCACTAAGGGCAATGGAACCTAACCAAGGATCCCATGGAAACTATTTGGAAATTAACAATCCTTTTGCTTAATGGATGCAAAAATGTGCTGCTTCAAGCATGAAGGAATTCCATGAATTGTTATAAAACCATCCATGTTGATGCCTTTGCAACAGTGTCTTTATTCATTATTAAAATGATCAATAGTTTGCATAAACATACTTTTGAAGTACTTCATAACTAGCACAAGGTTACAACCAATGCACTAATTCATGTAGAACAGAGTACCAAAAAATGACAAATTCAACAGGAAAAAGCTTGTGATGCACTTGCACAGATCATTGGCATAATACAGTGGTTCTCAAACTGTGGTATGCGAAGACCTTCAAGGTGGTACATGAATTGGCCTACTTCATTTTTCTTGACAAAAAATATATTTACAGCTACAGTTTTTACTTGTCAGGTTCTGTTAATAAATTCCTGGATTTTTGTGTAGCCTACTTCCCTTGTTGGTTTCTGAAAATGACCGTGATAATTTCTCACAGTCATGTGGTTAATGTCAGGTATGAGTCAATTCTGGTTTTCCAAAGGTTTAATCGAATGATATTTGGTAGATTGAGTTTTCCTGGAACAAGCTGGCATGTGGTCACAGCGCAGGTCCCACAAATGGTACATGATCAGAAGTTTGGGAACTACTGGTGTAATAGTTACTAGTTCAACCAATTTTCAGTTGCAAAATAAAGTGACCTCTTTCATATCCTACGACATCCAAAGCTGACAAAAAATAACAATATTTCTTTGGTCACGTTGAAAAGGAAGAAGCCATTAAGCATTGTGGAAGTTTTCATTATAACATAACACTTCTCAATTTTATAGCTCACACCCTTTTATCACAAAAAATCATTTTTGAACCCATAGCCATTAGACACTGACCTTGAATAAACACAACCACAATTGCAAACAATATCACAATACCAACAGCACCAAAGAAACCAAAATCTTAGGGTACATGAAACAAAATTTGAAAACAAGCAAAAAAGCTGTTGAAGCCATAAAGACTACATATGATATTAGTAAGGGGGACTAAAGAATACATATTATATAAGTAAGAGAGGTTTATGTGGCAAAAGGGACAAAAAAACTTGTCCGCCTTGTCTCATTGACAAAAGTGATGGAGCTAAACATAGCTTCTCTTCACAAGTGTAGTGAGTGCTCCATGTTTGCGCTGGCAGTAAACTATTGATGCATGGCCTCTCTAACACAAATGTGCCCATAGCAGTAGCTCCCATGGTACTCCTTGCTTCTGCAGAAGTTGCTATGCAAATGGTGCAACTCGTCTGCACAACTGTATAAATTGGGCGGTTACTATCAAGAAATGCACAAACACTATTAAACAACCACTCATTGTTTGTCACCCACATGACCAAGGACTGTGTTCAGGGTTTAGACAGAGGGGCTGTTTGTAAATTTGCAACAGTCTCCCTCATCAGCCATTCATGAGTCGAGTCCATACTGCACCCGCCATGCACTTCAGGAGCGAATGGAAACAGTGCAGAGTGCTTTTAATCTGGGAGACTTGAATGCCACATGCAAATAGCAATCTTGCCATAAGCTAGTGTTTGGAAGATGAAACATCACTTTACAGAAAAAGAACAAACTGGTCAAGGAAACCAAACAACTAGCGCATGGCCTGGTGGTAAGTGCTTTCACTTCAGTCCTGGTCTTACCAAGACCTTGTAAATTGATACTGTAACCTTCTGGCTAGGCACACACTGTGCAGAAGGGCTGCAGGAGCCATCTAGACAAGATGCATCATCCAGGCTTTGATCTGTTGCCAACTGTCAATAAATAAATCTTTCGCATTGAATGCTATCAAAAAAAAACAACACCCAAACAACATTCCCTGGTTATTGGCATCTCTTCAACTCACTGTTGTGTTTCTAACACTGTAGAGCTGAACAATGGGTGGAAATTCTTCTACCCTGGCACTGAGCCAGCAAACTCTGCACAGCCTGGGTTGATAAATGGATCCCAGAGGAACGGTGGGTGTGTTGAAGTTGTTAACACCTTCAGCACCAGGTAGATTTTTCTGCAAATCCTGTTTTTGCGCCTCTTTGCAACTCCATAACTCGCCAGTCAATTGTGCTAGAGAGTTGCTCAAACCCTCAAAAGACTCTACAAGTCTTCTAGTTTGCAATGAAAAAAATTAAAGTTTTGGGTTTCGTTTTTTTTGTGGGTGACATCATAAGCGAGATGGGTTTAGATCTTTTTGGCTGAGGTTATCAGGCCCTGGACCTCAACCACAAGAGGGAAGTATTTCACTCAAGTTTTTAGTGGAAACTAGGCTAAAATGTAATATTTTTTTGAACCTTTGATTGGCTTTCTAGCGTGTCTGGTTCAAAAGTTATGGCCAAAAACCTAAATTTGGGTAAACATTACTGAAAAAGATTCTTTTACCCATATTTTGGTTATTTTACCCTAACTTTTGAACCAGACACCCTTTGGACATGAAGTCCAGAAAGAATTTTTTACACACCTGTAAAACACTCAAGTTAACGTGGAATTGTATGCAGGTTATATGCAGTGTTTTGAACTTGAACAAGCCACTTGCTTTCACCAACTTGTATATGCATTTGTGTACTGTGATGATAACTTTTTAAAGGAAACTATAAAAGTGATTTTCCAACAACGTTTCTTTATCAAAACATGAGCTACTGAACCATGATTAAAGTTTTCATGAGGTTAAATCAAATATGTCTGCAATTAAGCTGTATTTTAGACTAGACTAGCACAAAATAGTCACACAGCAACATTTAAACAATTTACCTAATAATCCAAACAATGAGGTAAATTACAGGAAATACTTGCACACAGAAAAATGGTAACAGCCTGCCTACAAAAAAACAAACGTATGAGCAAAATTAGAAAAAACTGACCAAGTATAATCCATTTATTGCTAAGAATGCCAAGTACAATAGGAAAGGACCTGCATCCATGTTCTCATTTTCCAGCACACACTATCACATTACAATCACAAGCTTATACACTAATACAATGTCATTAGAATGTACTAGGCTGACTGCCATACTTGAATCTGTAAAAATTGGCCAAAAATCCAAGCCCATAAACTTCCTTTCAAACTGAAATAAACCATTTCAGCAAACAGTAATGCAGATCCACGATTTAAAACATATTTTGTCAACAAAGCATTTGCACTTCATGCACAAGTGCTCCAAAAGACTGCAGTTAATTAACAACCATAAATGGGTCGAGGACAAAGGTCAATTTAGTTACCTTATCAAGAGCATAGTCTGCATGAATGTATTGCATGACAACAAGCCTAACCAAACAATGGAAGAATGCCAAGTTAGAACATTATGCAAACTAAAACTCTGCATTGAAAAAAGCATATCTTACCTGTTACTTGCACAACGCTTTCTGCATTATCTAAAACAGGGGTGACGAACATGTGGCCCGCAAAAGAATTTTGTTCGGCCCGCAAAGCATTCAGGCGAGACCAGCAGTCTTGAACTTTCGCATTCAGGCAAGACCTGCAGTCTTGAACTAACAGGTTTCATAGTATGACTAAAAAGTTGTGCGGCCCGATTACTCAGCGGTAACTGATAAAGTGGCCCGTGATAGCAAATAGGTTCGTCACCCCTGATCTAAAACCTTGCTGAAACTAATTGACTTATAACTCAACTACTTTATCATCGCTTTCATGTTGGCTGACAACAATGACAGTATATATATATTTCACACTTGTACTCACCAAGTTTCAATGTGGAAAATGATGCAGTAGTTAAGACATCACATCAATTGACATCAAGACACGTTTTGCAGAGCTTGACCATGTATCCCAAATCAGTCCACTAGCAACAATGAAATCAGCACACACAATGTTTATGACACAATAATCAAAACACCACCATGAGCTATCGACCTGAACAGAAAATGTTTTTCATGATAAATTTATGAAACTCATTCCAATATGTACACTAAGTTATTTGTACATATAGAGGGAAAAAACATTATTTGGACTGTCACAGGTGATTCCGCAACTGTTCTGTAAGTACATCTTCTATTTGGAAAATAAAGCCATGGAACAGCAAAGTGTATAGTGCTGCAGTGTTCTTTAAAAGTTTAGATCTCAAAAGGCACTGCTACATGTGTTTCTAAACTTGCACACTGCTTACTCAAAAAGCGTTGTTTGAGTTGATGATGCCTACTTAGTAGGTAAAATATATATTCTGAAGATCTTAGTGTCTAATTTTTGCTGGGAAAAGATTCCTTTCAGTAGGCAGTGTAATTTTGGTTCAGTTTCATTATACTCACTGTGTAATCCCTTGTTAGTGTCGCAAGTACACAGTGACACACATCTCTACCCACTTGAGTCAGAGCCTTGCCACTACTTTTATAATGAATGCTGCATTGGTGGCAAGGCAAAGGGAGCACTGCACATGAGCCCTTTCCTTGCACCCAACCAATGATGAACACAAGGCTGGGCAGGCTACAAGCACCTTTCAAAGTCTTCAGTATGGCCCAACTGGGAATCGATTCCAGTCTACCAGCTTTAGTGACACATGCTCAACACAATCTTCCTACACATATTGAACTCCACTCAATGAAGAGTGGGCTGTCTGTTTTTCATAGTACACATGTTGCTAAATGCATAGATAGTAATACACTAGAACAGGAATGTTATACTCATTGAGGTTCACATCAGCACTGTGGTTGTTCTCAAAGGGCCAGTTGTATACAACAGTTACGACAATGTGCATTAACACTTTTATTACCAGAATATTTAGATCTAAATATTTGGTGAAGGATGGTGACCACTGTTACTGGGCTAAGTGTAACAATGTTTCCATGAGGATTACTGCAACCTTATGTGTCACAATATGGTGACTATGCACCTTCAGAGCATTAAGTTGAGGTTAAAGTTAGTACATTAATACAATACTGCATTCAATTAACCATTGCCAAAAGTAAAAAATTTTCCAAAACAGCAGTAACTTCTTTGCAAGATGTCTTGACCTGCTTTGTTGTGCTTTTTTGCACAAGTTATCTGGATGCATGAGGAATATAACAGCGTTTTGTCAACATCTACTGAGGCCAATTTAAAATCAACCGTTTTGGCTGATACATCGGTAAAACCCAAGATAAAATCGGCCAGGCCGATATATCGGTCTATCTCTATTAATTAAGTGCTACTTGCAGGTTCACTTCCTGGGTAAGGTTCCACATAGCATGTGACAAACTATCCAATGAGAAGATCCACACCTGCTGCCAAGCTATAGGTTTTCCCTAGTTCATGAAAGTACATAAAAAATAGCTAGATAAGTTCAAAATCATCCTGTCTTCAAAGTAATTGCTGACTAGGTTCAGATATTTCAGAAATCTAACTAGGCACAATGAATTAACAAACCACCATGATCTCAACTCTGTTAGAAATGAAATATGCCTAAATTTTTTCTTGATACTTTTTGAGATGCTGCTTCAAATTAGACAAAGCCCAACAAAACTATAAATCTTCACCTTTAAAACATGTACACATATTCTACACATCACATATTCAGGTTATAAACTTTGAATCAAGTTTTGCTTAAAGGTTTAACTTAATAACCATTTAGAACGGTCTCTTTAAGGTTTATTTAAACTGTATATTTAGGGCAGTGGCTATAGATACGCCTGTGGATCTTGAAGTTTCAAAATTTATTCTAACCTAACCCTAACCCGTAAAGGTACTCGTAAGCCTGAAAAAAAGTAAAAAAAAAGGTTAAGTCAGCAAGGTGAGAGTTGAACCGAAAACCATTGGCATACCAGCCGTAATGCATAACTGCTATACCACGAGACCCACGTCATTTGAATGACAAACTGACCCTTTTATTCGAATTGTGTCAGGCTAGGTGTATCCGTAATCACTTCCTATATTTATCAACAATGAAGAAAAATCATAACACTTTCATGGGATATCATCCATAGATTAGACCAGTGGTTCTCAAAGTGGTCGATATTGACCCCCAGGCGCCCATTGGACCATCCAAAGGCTTGATAAATAGTCACGGGGTCGAATGGGGGTCACTGAATGGCCTCTTAAGTTTTAAGCATATTTTTAGGTTGTGTATTATTTTATCATGCATTTCAAGTAAGAAATACTCAAATCTATTTTGACAACATACCTTCCTTGTATTAGTAACTGTTGGGCTAGGCCACAGGGTCTACAGAAAATTGCATACTTTAATTGGCGGTTAACGTGCAGAAAAGTTTGAGAACCACTGGATTAGACAAACATACAAGTGCAGCAAAACATTTTTACATTAAACCATAAAATGTGACAATGACAACAACTATTTTTGAAATGCCCCCATACAATCAGACTAAGGATTCTTAACTTTTTTTACAACGCTTCCCTTAAGTAACTGTCTTTTGCTTCTTGCCCCCTGACTTTAAATAAATAAAGTAGGCGGAACACTTTCCCATTCAAAAACTTTTCATGTTTGTTAGAGCATGAAAGGGCTGATATTCCTCTGGAAAATTACTGACATCCCCTAGCTAAACACTACTGAATTAGACAAGAAATATAAAAGAAGGTCAAAAGCAATGTAAAAGCAAGGAATACAATGTGCATCAATTATAAGCAAAATATGGAAATCAAACACCATCAAGAGTTGAGATATATTGATGATGCACCATATTGGCCCATAAGCCACAGGGAATGCAACAAACCTTGAAGATGAACAAAGGTTTTCCTTCAGATATATTTGATTTTGAAAAGAGTTTAGTATTTTCACATGAAAAAAGATTATGCACAGGAAGTCAAAGTTCAGTTAGTAATAAATTGCTTGCTTTTTTGTGAATCCATTCATTTCCACTTGACACTTCTCCCATGTTGGTTTTTCTACCGTTGATACAAAGTTAAAGGCATTGCCAAACAAATGTGCTGTTGGCGACCTAACATTTCATGCCAAAATAAATACAGCTTAAGTTACAAACATAATTTGAATTCTTATGCCATCTCTTCCCTGCAGGGACTGCAGTCCCCTATTGAAATTTCTTCACTCACAAGATTTTCAACAATATTTTTTTGCACATGGCAATTTTGCATTTGAATTCGTAGCCAAGGCAAGTAACATATATTTCATGGAAAACTCTGATGACACTTGGGTATAGATAATTTTTATTGCCACATGCTAAATTTTTGCTTGTCACACACACAAGCACTCATTGGAGAACGAAGTTCTCCAGTTCTAGTCCAGCTGCTCTTTTCTTTACTCCATACCATTATCCCAGCAATTAGACATGGACTAAAACTTGCTACAGTAAGCTTTCTGAATTTTTTTTTCACTTTCACGCCATATCTTCATCATGCCATTGCAGTAGTCAAGAAAGTTAACAATTGTATATAATAATATAATACTGCACAAGTACATCACAAAACCTACAGAAAAAAACAAACATTCAGAAAAGGCATATACAAAATGGTGAGAAAGAATACTGGTTAGTATACTGGGAATAGCTAAGATCTGATCAAATTAGCACAGAGGCCAATGAATATGCTAGCAGCATTCCATTCTCTGATCATAGCCAAGGACAGGTGCTGATGGAGCCACTCCCTGAGATTACCAGACATATTTTTCTGAAATCAACAGAAAAAGCCAAAGCTCTCTGCTGTGTCAAATAAATCAACACACACCATCAGCATGGAAGCAACACTGTAGAATGGGTGTATCATTCAACATATCTGTTCCCCTTGCTTCGCTTTTGCTACTTTGTTTTGTATTTGTATTGTTGTTCTTATTCTCTCATGACATTCAGTGGAGCTCAACTTCATCAAGGATTTTCTTTTTATATCAGGTGAACCCTGGCTGTGGTCAGAAGGAATATTGCCAGTATCCTAGCCTGTGTCTATGTAACTTCAATCAGATTTTGGTTATTTCTAATGTTCTGACTAGTATCACTACCGGTCAGTTGCCATTGTTTCAATGTATACCAGTTTTTTTTAAGGAAAATGTTAGGAACCCGGTTTGGATCTGTAGGGACCCGATTTCTCTGATTCTAAGGACCCAATTTTCTCTGATTTTAAGGGCCCGATGATAATTTTCTCTGATTCTATGGACCCGATTTGAAATTCAAAGGACTCAAATCGGGTTGATGAAACACCTTAAAAAATCCTGATGTACTACTATAGCTAGTATTATTCAATAATACTCAATAAAGGCAATAATTTGCCTCCTGAATGTTTCTTTCTGTAAGATTAGATTGTCATCACCTGGTACACGACAGTGTTATTTCACTCATTGGTTAACTGTCACATAGTGTATGATGACGCTACAGTATTGTTGTCTTGTGATATGATACTGTACACTGTATGTTCCACCTCACTTGAAACTTCTGAGGCTTTTTGAATCAGCTGAACTACATTACAACAAAGATACTGGAAGTATACCACAATTTCATTCACCAGCTAGCATCTTAACAAAGTTTCAATACATAGCATCGCATGATCAATGGAGTGACTGAAGCTCATAAACTACCAGCACTTTTCTACTGAATGTGCCTTCATGAAAACCACTTGTCCACTGTAGGCTAGTAAAATCCAAAATCATAACAACAAAACCCATCAACCATCCATACACCATTCTACGTTTTAAATACACCAACAAAACTAACGCGACGTCAGTTTCAGTGTTGTGCGCGGGAAACGTCAACTTTTCAAATCGTAACTTTATCTGGCTAAACTACAGTACACCTGGCTGTGTCAACAAAAGCGTAACCTGAAGGCTGATTGAATGACGTTGAGCATCAAAGCAGCAAGGTGACGCTCATGGGTTCACACTCATTCGGGCACAATACATAGGGTTACATAGCAACTTCAACAAGGCAGTCAACTCTGAAAAAAATACATAAATTGTTATTCTCAACAACCGGTGCTGAACATTCTTGCTTTTCTCATTATTGCAACGCAAACAAAATGGCGGCGAGCGACGTTGCACATTATTCGAACTAAATCGCGCAACTAATCGATCGCTGTCGCCAATGGTGATGTCGATGACTGTAGGAACTATGCTCAACACAGAAATCGTATAATTACCTTACACTTTCGAGAAAAGTCGTGCCGCCGTAACAGCTCCCAAAAACAAGATAGCTTCATTTTAATAAAATTGCTTCACCTTCACAGGAAATCTTACATCAAGAAGTAAGCTCAAGTACACATTTACAAAATTTTACCTAAAAGAGCATAAAAAGCATATCAACGACATTTCAACTGAGCATATCAAATAATAAAATACAGTCGATCACAAAGCAAACAAATCAACACAAGGAGGTATGTTGTGGTGAAACAAATTGCATGCTCACCTAGAATAACTTCATGAACAATGCAACATCATTATAAGATCACAAAATTATAAACTCGTTGACGTGATGCTTCCCCATTTCTAAGCATGGGCGTGGCGAAGGCTCGGTTGTTTAACAACAAGGCAGTCACGTGTAAAATACGTTCCGAATTCTGACCATCCCCAAACAGATAGAATCGTTATACGGTGGCGAAATTACTACTGCCTTGTTTGTGAAATGTAATCACGTTCAGTTTGTAAGTTTCATAATCAATCGTTACGTTCTTTTGTGTACGTTCAGTTTTTCGAATTAACTTGATCGTATTTTTACAAGAACCTTGTCTGCTGTGACACAGTAGCGGCACCAAGATTACAATTTTCGCAAACCTCAATTGCAGTATTCTGGAGGGATAGAATCAGCTTCTCCTCTAAATACCATAGATTTGGTTTCTTTTTTGCGAAAATGAAACAACTTTCTAGAAACATAGGAGTTTTTAATGCTTTCAGACTCATCAAGAAATTTGATCATTGCTGTATGTAGACAGTGTAGTCTAAGTATAAATGTCGGAGTCGATTGTCAAAAGCAGGGTTGAATTTTGTAGATCAGGGGTTCCAATCTTTCAGCATTTCGACAAATGAGCATGTACCCCTAAAATTCCTTTCTATGGCATAAGCTAGATCGACTCTTTCCCAAATATTTTATCATGATTAATAATGAATATATTTAACAAAAAGCATATAATGATTTTTAAAATTAATATTCATTGATATATGTATAGCCTAAATATTTGGAAACAAATACTGTAATGTGCAACTTTATTTTTCACTTTATTGCTAACCTTGCGTGTCCCCCTATCGATTAGCAAATGTGCCCCAGATTAGCTTGGTAAAAAATCAAAAATTTTATTTACAGTTTCTTGAACCTCTATTTTGCGCCCCATACATTCATATACTGCAAAGCCACATCAACACAGCGCCCTTACGTAATGCATTGAGCGGCGGATCCAAGCCCACTTACGAAAGTGACCTTATTCACCACAATTTTGTACAATTTGGAAAAAACATTCGCGATATGATGCCATTTCGTTGTCTATTGTTTTGGCCAGTGTTTTTTAAGCCGTTTTTAGGGTGTCAAAATGACACCCTAAAATTTTGCAATGACACCCCAAATTCTGAAAGCTAAGATATGGTTTTGCCTTGTATTGAAGTAAAATGAATTGAGGAAAGCATGTTTTCCTGCACATGGCTACTGCAACAGATGGCTGCAAATGTAAGTTAGGTATCTGTGCATTGTCATGGGCTCCGCATCGCTTCGGCCTTTTACTATACGGCCGCAGATTTGTACAGTACGGTGTACAAAACAGCGAAAACATTTTATTGCAACTATGGAAATGTTTTATTGTTTGACCATTGCGATCGGCTTGCCTGGCGATGCATCAAACTACGATAAGGACAAAAGGTCGGCAGTTACAGAGCGCATTCAAAACAAAGTGGTTGTCGAGTGCGGCAGCAGTGAGATCAAGGAGTGAGATTTTGGCTATTTGTGCCGCACTGAAGCAGCTGTAAGAAAATAATAATGATGCAATGTGCGTTGTTTTATTGCGACTTACGAAAACAAAAAATTTCAACATGCTGCTTTCCTGTTGTCAACATTGGCACCTCACCTGACAGAACTGAGCAAAGTTTTACAGGCGGGATATTTTAACTTTGCACAGATGTAAGCGTCCGTATAACTGTGCATCAATAAGCTCCCTGATGCCGCTGCTAAATCCAAGCTTAAAGCTAAATGCGAAACGTTTAATAGTGAATTTGGGGATCCTGGAACGCCGGATGGTTGTGTGTCAAGTGGCATGGCGTTTTGGAAGGGCAGCGAAAGATCGGCAAATTGATCATCTCCCTACACAAAAAGGGAGACAGGGGTGAATGAACCAACTACCGCGGCATCTCTTTGCTTAGTCTTCTAGAAAGAGTGCATGCCATGATGCCACGAAAATAATTGAACCAAAGCTGGATGATACCCAGTGCGGTTTTCGTTGCTGCCTTAGCACTACAGAACAAATTTCCACTCTTCAGCAAATTTTTCAGAAATCCTGGAAAATCCTCGAGAATTCCTTGATGTTGGACTCAGGCAATGGTGTGTGCTGTCACCACTCTTCTGTCTATATCAAGTCTCTCTACACAACGGCTCACGGGCCAAATCCGACCTGTGAAGCCATTTCACCCGGCAGCAATACATTTTGCCAATAATGAAAAAATAATGTATTTACGAAAAATGTGTTGATTTGGTAGAATGTAACTTATCCCGAAAAATAAACATTACGCAAGATGTCCGGCCCTCGAACTGTTTTGCAATAGCTTATGCGGTCCTCTCCCAAAAATTTTGGTGAGCCCTGGTCTATATGAATTGGATAGACAGTCACAGACGCGTCGACGAAGGTGTCACTGTTGGGTACTGCAGGATGAACCTTTTGCTTTTTGCGGACGAATTGGTACTGCATGCGTGGATCTTCTCAACAGGGTCTTCAGAACGCATTTGATCGGTTTTCTGCTGCGTGCGACCAAGCGGGAACGAAAATCAGCACTATAAAAATTGGGGTATTGGGTCTCACAAGACGCCCAAGGCAGTGTATTCTGCACTTGAGCGAAAATACACTGCAGCAGGTGGAGATGTTCAAGTACCTTGGGGCAGGTCCATCACCAGGATGAAGCAGCAGGGGATCCAAAAACCAGAAGGAGGGACCAAAATCCAAAGAGGGCCACGTTTTTAAAATACTGTATTGGATGTATTGAGCAACCAGAGGGCTAAACCTGAAATGGGGAGGCACATATTTCAAATGGGGGGCCGGGCACCACTAGCCCCCCCCCGCTGGCGACAGCCCTGCCTTGGGGTGGTATACTCTCGAGTGACGGAAGTCGGAACAAAGGAATTAATACACGGATTAGTGAAGCTACCGCAGTTCTGCGCAGGGGAGGGTCCATCCAGTAAGTTTAGGGGGGCGATTTCAGGGTGACCCAAAAAGATGCGTACCCATATTTTGTTCAATAAAAAAACCATTTTTTAACGAATGTCTTTTCTGTTGCAGGACGTGATAGGTGAATCTATGGATGA
>JGI24022J15233_10003432_pt1 | contig 15713 bp, 13 predicted proteins | sample Ectturendosymbi2_FD_15233 | JGI IMG/M metagenome (IMG submission 15233)
CTTTGCCTCAAGTGTGATCTACAAAACGAGAAACATTTTACCGTTAAACACNCTCAAATTACTATACTATAGTTTTGCATACACACATTTAAGTTACTGTGTTACAGCTTGGGGGTCTGCAACCACGTCACATTTAAAGCCAATCTANGTGAAACAAAATAACATTTTGCGCAANATGANGTTTAGTAATTATGATGAACAGATAAGTCCCATTTATAAGAGATTGAATTTTCTGAAAGAGCAGGATATATATAAGCTGGAATTGGCCAAATTAATGCTCGAATTTCATGATGGATTATTGCCCAGTATTTATAAAGGTCTGTTCCAGAGATCATCGGATTTACATAACTATAATGCAATATATGCTAGCAGTCAAAACTATGTTATTCCCAGTTTCCAGAGTAATATTGGGAAAAAGCTAATATCTTATAAAGGAGCAGTGATGTGGAGAGAAATCAATGCGGAATATAAAAATTTACCTTTTCACCATTTAAAAAAAACTATGTTCAATTATTGGCTATCACAGTACTAAATACTTGGTTTCATTTTCAAAAGTGCCTGTCAAATTGCGAAAACATAATCAACAGGATGTTGTTTCATGTATTAAATTGGAGCACATATTAAATCAATAATTGGTGAACTTTTGTCCTTATTATTTGGTGTTCTTGTTTTTATGCATTTCCTCTGTTTTTTGTTGTCTTTCGAGCTTCTGGGAGTATCGACTAGATAACCTAAGGGTTTTTTCGGTCTCCCAACTGCAAGCTTGGGAATGCTTTCAAGTGTTTGCAAATGGCGTTTGTTTTTTATTGCTTCGCACCCGGTTTTTGCAGTGAACAATACAATGCAATCACCTTGTCTCCAGAAGACAAAGACAATATGGGCAGGTGTAATCTTAGCTTTTCAACTGTTGTATAGCATATATGTTTAGCCTATTTTTTTTTTAATTTAATTAATTCTTACTCTTTACTTTCTTGCGTTCCTCACCTATATGTCCCCTTTGATTGTTTTTGTTCCCAAATCTCAAGAGCAGCTACAGAATCCTTGCTTTTTCAACAGCTGCTTCAAGAAAATTTATCGGCTGTGGTGTGCATTTTCCAGCAAGCGATTTACGCGATGCCCTCCCGAAAAAATATTAGGATGTTAGATTTTTTGAAACAAACGTTTCCAAGTTTAAATTTCTAACGTCCGCTGCAAGAAGATTTGGCTTGATTCTTCGAACTTTAGTAGTAGGCCCATTCAATAAATAATTTTTGACCTGAATTAGTAGACCTATGATTAACCTAGTTGAAACTTTGCTTTTCTGCTTTATAGAGAAGTGGTGTTTGGTTGAAAACCAGGTTGCAAAATTATAGGCCTCTTTTACTGCGACCAAATATTTCTGGGTTAAAATGTACCTGTGAGCGAAAGATTTCAATGATACCTAGGATAAAGAGTTCAACAGTGAATGCTCTACATCAGGGGTTCTCAACCTTTTCAAGCATGTGGCCCAATTGATAATCAAACCGAGGGTCCGTGGCTCACTTCACGTGCGTTGCAACTTTTCAAATAAGACAACGTTGCATATGCACAGAGCAGAAATGAAAACAACTAAAGACAAATTTTAAAAACACAAAAACGTGTTCTGCAATCAAATGCGAAGGCTGGCCTAATTGTTGTTTGAAACACAGATATTCGAGGCTCAGGGGTGTTTGTTGCAAAAGCATAGATATTTGCATAGTTAAAAGCATGGACATTTCACGAAGAGGCCGCAACAGCGGTAGCGCAGGGATGTTCTAAAGGCAATGGAAACTTATGCAAAACAAAAAAATTGTTTCCAATTGTGCTTGTTTCTGTTCAGCAGCAATGTTGACCTCAAAAACAATAATAAAAATTGTAGAAAACCAATCTGAATTTCCTGTGTGGGCGAATTGCTGCAATAAATTATTCGAAGTTTATCTTGATAATCCGTGAAATTACCTATAATACTGTTATCAAAACGCACCTGCGCCGCCCTTCGACCCCCATTTGAAAGGAAAGGGGGTCAATATCCCCTCTCCGGCGTTCACGGTGTGACACTTCGTGACAAAGTGCGCAGCCAAGAAATTCGCAAAGCGCTGAATGTCGAACCACTTCTCCGAATCGAGAGATCCCAGGTACGTTATAGTTTTGGCCACCTGTCCGGAATGCCTCGGAAAAGATTGGCGAGGCTAGTCTTGCTGGGTACACCCACGAGAGAGCGACCAAGAGGTCGTCCAAGGACCAGGTGGAGTGATTACATTTCCGACCTTGTTTGGTCCCGTTTTGGTGTGGTGCCAGCAGAACTATCTGAGATTGCTGTTGGCCATGAGGTATCTGGAGTCCTCCTAGGGGTGCTGCTCCCATGACCCTCCCCAGAGGAAAAGTGGGAAGGAAAATGAATATTCAAAGCTCAATACATGATAATGCATAGATCAAGTCATCTTCCACATTAACCCAGCTTCTAGGGTAACAAGAGTCGCCTGTCTGTCTCAAAATGCCTTCAGCAACTGCATGTTGTGCAGAATGTTGCAGGCTATGTGGAAATCTCCATATTGTAATAATTTCTAGCACATGGTTACGAGAGAGCGTATTATGACGTTCGTAGCTGAGGAGTTACCTAAGTTTTTGATCAAAACAATAAAACATTCAACTTTTAAAACCTACTCAGTTTCAATAATGTCAGGGCCTGGCCCATTCCAAATTCTTCCGTAGCCCAGTAGTGGGCCATGGCACACAGCTTGACAAACCCCACTCTATACTGAATATGTTTTGGTTGCTATTTCTAACAATGGGCCTACCCTTACAGATCCTTTCACCAAACAAAAATATTACAGCAATACAATATTGCGTTTTCTATGTCTGTCTGTCAATGTTAGCTGCAAGTTCGTTGGAAACACTCAGTGAAACTTTCATCAACGAAAATCCATCATTCCAGGGGTTTTTGATGATCACGCACACAACCATCCCATTTCCCAGCACGATCAATAACCCGAGAATAACACAGACTGCAGCGAATATAAAAAAAAAGCTTTAATTTGGTGTAATCTGAATTTGTTCAAAAGCACATTTTGTATCTGAAATTGTAAAAGTCGTTTTCAAATATAGCAAAGAGAAAACTCAAAGAAACATGTTATACATCCATTAGGGTAATCAGTTGGCTTGACCATACAGGAATGGGATTTCCATGGGAATCTCATGGGATTTGTCCCATGGTGTAGGATAGTTAACAGGAAATTTCTAGCATGTCCTGTCATAAGTAATTCGAACGTCATATACCTGGAGCATTCCGAAGTTCAATATCACTAATATGTGCTCACCACACGCTATGTATTAAACGTCAAGGTTCAGTGCCATTGTGAAGTGACGTGAGGCTCCCGAAAATAAAGTTGTTGTGGCCGTTTTGAGATAACAGCAAAAAACGTTTACCCAAATTTTCATGAGCAACCCTCACAGCCCTATCGCTTCTAATTGAAGGATTTTGAGTTGCCACGGCCACGGCTATGCAGAGACTATTATCAGAGATGCACATGATTGCTATACATTGTAGCGTTAGCGTCGTGAAAATCGCATGGGATGGAACAGTGGAAGTTTGCCATGGGATGGGATAAGAAAGTAAAACAAGTCCCATGTACAAACCTACAAGTGAGAAAACTAATAACAGTCATTTTGTGCATACCAGCTACCAGCCATATGCTGCACTGCTGTTTGCGTGTTTAATCGTTTTGTAACGTTCGCTGTTTAGAGCTGACATATTTTGCTTGATTTTCCATTTCACATAGGTTTAAGCGATTTTCACACCTTCATAATGAACATGATAATACATTAGCATATTGTGTGCTTTCATCTTCTGAACGCATGCTAAGTTCCGCTCATCGTTCATGTGGCTAAAGTCAGACAGTGCTTCCGTTGCATTAAATGAATCACTGCACCTACAGCAAAGTTGCACGACGTAGTTTCCACGCCTCTAATGATGCCTCTTATTGCAGCGCAGGGAACATGGTAATGCTGCAACGTGTAGCACACATTTCTTGGTACAGGCCTGATTTTACGTTTTCCTGCATGATTTTCAAATGGAAGTTAGAATGCCAAGTACATGTTTCGCTACTTATCCTCTTTCATCGGCAACTTTAATTTGCGTGCAGCCCTCACTTGCATGCAATTTACATACCAGTACTACCTTGCTAAGGTCGACAAAGGTCGAAAAGTAGACTTTCAACATTTACTGCCAACGACTACGGGATTTCAGATTATAGTTAACTTTACCGCCAGAAATGTTTTCTTCCTGCTCTTAAAACATAATGCTCTAAACTAAACAGAAGATTATATAAGCTACTCCGTTATTGCATTTCAATGCAGCCGCCTTTGTTCTGTTGAGTTGCTAACCTATTTTTACTTAAATATCTGTATTTGGTTTGCCATAACCTCTTATCAGGACAGGGAAGCGCATTTATTACCATCACCCTTTGCTTGTTGGCACTATCCATGTTCGTGTTTTTTTTCCAATGTGTTCGAACATTCTTGCAAACACAGTTCTATACTTCCTTCTACATCTTTACCTAAAATACAGTAGCTAAGTTAACGTCGGGGCTGGGTCCCAGCTTTGTCACCACAACTCGTATGCTGTTGAAAAAGCAGTAAGACAAGGATGTAAAACAACTCTGAAACACTGAGAAGATCAAAACCATCGAAGTACATGCATCCGTCTTTCTAAGTTTGTTCGCTGTTTGCAATCAATTTAGTTTTCTGGTATATGTACAAGTCCATCTTTTTCCATTTGAAACCTGTGCTCTACACATGTGTATAAATCTATATTTTTCCAAAAATGCTTGTTTTTTGACAAGTATCTTTAAAACAGGAGTGAGAACATGACAATGTATTGCAAACACAAGTGAATCTTACCAATATGGAAAACGAACAAAAAAAGGCAGATTTTTAATAAACAGATATGGAAAGTTACACATAAGGTGCACAAAGCTTTTATCTGGGAAATCTGCATAAGACCATCTAATCTGCATTCTTTCGCTGCAACTTTTAAATTTAACATAATACTGTAAATTGAATTTTTTGAATCATTACATCGCACTTCTATACAGTATTTCTGTCAATACTGTTGTATAACCTGTTCACTTTCCATCCTGATTGGTTTCTACTTGATTTTCTATGACTGCGAATCGTTGTAAGGTATCACCTGTTGAAAAGACACTGTAGATAAATGTCAGCAAAATAATTTTTAACTGTTTCATTGCAATTCGTATTTATAGCAGGCAGTAACAAAGAGGAATCGCAGTATCATCGGGCTCCTTAATTATGCACTGGTTGTGTTTGTGGCAATACGCTTTGCCATCCCTTGCTTCTTCACTTCCTCTTTCTTCCGAGACCGTGGCAAAAGGAAATCGACAGCATATTTCCTAAAACGTTTGTCTCGAATGCTGTACACGAAGACGTTGACTAAGCTGAAAAAAATCAAGCATGCATGTAGAAATCATTCTCCTTCACATTTTATTAACTTTATATATATTTGGTGTGGCTTTCAATGAAGTGGACGTTGCTCAGTTAATTTTTGCAAAGAAACACTTCATCAAAATTGCGTTAAATTTGTTGAAAAATACAAACAAACATCAACATCGTTATTCACGAATAGAAGGAATTTGAATGAAACTTCCGATGATTAACTGTCAAAAAACAAACAAGATTGAGTGGAATGTTTACCTGTTGGCCATGCACAAATAGAACGATATTGTGAATGGTAATGCGACGTTCGAGCAATCCAAGGAACCACCGAAGTAAAGACTGTTCACGACAATGAGGGGAACTGCGTCAATCACATGCAGTTAATTTGTTGGATGTTTTCATCTGTCAGTGTTTTTACTGATACAAAAATAAATTATATATATTTCAAAGCGCTTGTAGGCTAGGTGTCAATGAAAAAACATCAATCAACAGTAAGACGTCAATTCAGTGCTTTTGCGCACTTCCTGCATGGCCGAGAATCAACTCAGTGTTGACTCACTTCATTATTCTCATCAAAAATTCCTTACCGATGGTTATAGCAAATCCAATCTGCATCATTGCTACAGTCACAAAAACAGCCACTTCCTTGTTGTTGGAATCAGCTCGCTTTCTGTTTGTGCTTTCACGTAAAACAGCCGATCTTCGCCTTGTTAACATAACCAGAAGGGCTGTACCCATGGACAAGATTGTCTGATGCAAAAAACAAGAATCATAATTTGAATGAAAACTGCCACTTCTGCGATCGCACGCTGTAAAGCAGGGGTGGGGAACCTTTTCACCGTCACGGGTCGCATGAATTGTCCATTAGAGTTGGCGGGCCGCAGAATCAGTTGATAATTCTACCTTTGTCTAACTATGAGGAAGAGTAACTACTCTTAACGTACTATCTAAGTACCTGCTTGTCACGGAACTTCGTTTATACGCGATTTTGTACTCGAACATGGGTAACGAAAATTCTGATGTAGGCCACATCAAATGTTCAAGCGGGCCGCATTCGGCCCTCGGGCCGCAGGTTCTCCACCCCTGCTGTAAAGGTTGCCAGTGGGAAACACGTGGATAAATTGTGTAGAGTAGGCTTCTATTCGATTGAGTCAGGTTGTAACTTCCGAAACATAATGCATCCAGCATTTTTCTTTCACGCATAGTTTTTTTCTGTCCGGAGTAGTGTGCAGCAGCATAATGCAAGACAATTCCAATGTGTTTGAAGGCCATTGACTGCGGCGATCTCAGGTTTGTTAAGCTTTGTTCAAAATTACGCTGGTGGATGTTTAACCAGATTGTTTTGTTATACGTACTGCGACAAAACTTCATTTTTAGTTATGCGGAATTTTAGAATTCTTGTGATCAGCATTTTAATATTTGAAAAGCATGTGTGGCGTCAGCTAGTTGATATTCAACATTCCGTTTGTATGAATGAATTACTTGTAAAGCCGGGTAAGCGTCACCTTAATTCACAGATTCATTTTTTTGGTGAAATGAGGTTGTTTACCACTGATTCACATGAAATGGAACTTCTTTACCATAAAAACAAATGGAATGACGAAAAATATTATCATGACCATGATGACAGCAGAATGGTTGGTAGCCTTTACGGACGGTTGAGCAGATATGTAGAACATAAAAAGGAGATGCTGGTATGTAAACGAAAGATGATTTGGAAACCATGCTGAAATAACAAAAAAACATTAACTAAAACCTGTTTGTAGATGACATGAGAGTTCGTTTCATTGCTAACACGATTGCTGACATAACAAAACCCAATAATTACTGGACAACTCTTCCTTTCAAAATGTAAATAGCAAGCAGGAACACACACTAAATGCTACTTGTTTGCTTGCATTTGCACTAGGTTTGAAAACAAGCCAGAATATCCATAATCACAAAGGATGAGTTGTGTTTGACAGTTGACGCATTGGTGTAGGAGCTGGGATGCAGGAAATGCAAGCTCACCCCCAGAAGTTTTGATGTGTCAAAAATTGAGAAAATCTCAAAAAAATTGTGCAAAAAAGCTTCGACATTTTTTACCAAAATTAATCAGATTATACTTTGTTATTGAGTCTACCAAATGAAAGTTTAATGTGTTACAGTAAACACATTAAATATTTATAAAATCAACAAACTGCATCTAGTAATTTCGTGTTTTAGTTGGTAAGAGTTGAGGAGTAACTGCCTCACTTAAAAGTTTGGGCAAAAGAAGGCATTTCATTTATATGCTTTCCAGAATTTATTAGGAAGTAAATTTTCTATTTAAGTCTATATGGCAACATGCTAGAGAAAAATACAATGCACCAGCAGCTATAGAAAATTTGTAAGAAAAAAGTTGTCGCAAAATAACATTTTCACCCCCAGAAAATTGCCTGCTCCTACGCCTATGATTTGGCGAGGTCAAATTTTTTTTTAAACCTCTGCTGTTTTAAAATATTATAGTACTGTACAGTAGCTTCCTGACACTCAAATTCAGGTCCACATCAAGAGAACCATGAAATTCGAATAATGGACGTTCCAACTTCATTATCACAAGCCCACAAAACGTGGCCCGCAAATTGTTGCTCACAAAAACGTGATAAAACGAAAATTAGGAAGACCAGCCTTATGCTGTGAGAAACTTATGTCCTACATGGCAGCCTTGTGCTGCAAGAATCAAAAGACCGTATGTCTTACGTGGCAGCCTTGTGCTGCAAGAATTAAAGACTTTACGTCTTTCTATGACGGACCAACCTTCATGGTCCTAGTAAAGCTCAGAATCGTGTGCCTCAGCTTACTCCTATACTAAAAGAACAACTACACGTCAGCCAAGGAATGCGAAAGAAGCAAAACACGGCCCGGCAATTACTCGAGGCTCGATAAGAATCAATCAAGGGGAACGTCACTTAAGGACAACACGCAAGCAAAAATTCGCAGCGATTCTGCGAACGGTACATGTACATTTGCGAAACTCCATTTAAAAAACTGTTCACCTGGTACAGAGGCTGACAGTATGGACAGCATCCAAACTGCCAAAAGTCCTGCAATTACTGAAGTCTTGTCATTGATTCGATATTTCAACGGCCACTTTATAGCATAAAATCTTTGTCCACTCATGAAGGTCAAATGGTACAAAGATGAAGTTATCGTCAACAAAAAAATCAATCCTCCAGCAACTGCTTTGGGCGATCCTGTCAAATGCAGTTGTCGATTGTCCAGGTAAGCAGCAGTATTGTAGATCGTTTCGTGAAAATTGTACAAGGCAACCACCAACAGCTGCACCCCTTGAAATGATAAAGATATCCGTTTTAGTAGAGCTCTTTTTGAAATACTGAGAACACAATGTAAGCGTCAAGTTTCGAATGTCGCGGTCTCTATACGGGAAGTGCACACAGGAAATAGAATTCTAATGTTAGCAACACTGTAAAATCTTCTATCAGCATGTATTTATTTTTTCCATCCTCCCATGAATTACTATGACGTCAATGCTGGACATTACATTCACATACTTAAGAAACAATGGAAAATAATAGATGCTCCGGCCATTTTGCCAATGACAATAAATGTTTCACTTCAGTTTAACAAAGTAGAGCAGACTATCGGTTAAATTCACGTAAATATTTTAGAATTGCTTTCCTCAAAGTAACCAAATTGTTTCATAAAGGCAGTGATATTCCGCAATTTTCATTTATGATGATTTTGCACATGCATCATACTACATATTGAGAACGTGATAGGTTTATTTACCTGACATCTCCATTCCTCTTGCTAACCTAGTTTTTGCACCTGCCCTTGATCCACAATTGGCTCAAAGCAATCGGCTGTTGCGACAACTAATGTTTGAAATGAATGTCTTATGGTCATGCCTGATTGCAGAAAAAATTCGTAGTTGAATTTTATGCGAATGTTGGCGAGGTACGTTCTGCTGCCTATTCCCATGTCAAAACGTACTAGAAGTCTCCCAAGGGGCAGGTGGTGTAGTTACATGTACGAATCAGGTTGGTCGCGCTTTTGCTTGCGAGCTTAGAGTACTACCACAGGTTGAAGAAACCATGAGGTATTTGAAGATATCCTAAGAGCTTATTCAATATTCTCATTGACCTTATCAAGAGTAAATGCTGATTTGATATTGAAATAATAATGTCCGGTGAGTTTAAAAGCAAATCAAGTTTTCGCTTGAAGGAAACTGGGTTTTTCACTTGCGCTTCGTTCGTTCTGGAAGTCCATAGAGTTTGATGACTTCCTCCTCTGCAAAATTTGAATATTATGTGATATTGCGTCGCCTGTGGCTGCCTTGATGGGATTGGAGGCCGAAGTCAGAGGCACACGCACACCTTTATCCACAAGTGAGGCATAGTATAAAATAAGCGCGTTGGAGGTGTTATCGGCTCGAGTTACGGTCAAAATTATCGACCTCCAGATGACGGGTTGCACGCCATTACCTTCTTGGATGTGGCTGTGGCCTCCAACATCGATGTTGGGATGTTGCATTTCTTTATAGTGGACTGTAGATTGTCCTTGAAACGTTTTTTTCTGCCCACCCGGCGAACGTGGATCAGAGGCAGTGGCGGATTAACCCATTAATGCCCAGCGTATGATTATTTACACGCAAATGCGGCCCTCTTAAAATTCACATAAATTAAAACAAAAAACGTTGCACTATTATTTGTGGTTGGAATGTTACTACCTAGAGGCAGTTTATGGTCCATGAGAAACTGAAGTTTTTGGAGTAACAACAAGTTGCTAAATTTTTAATAATAAATAAGTAAGTTTTAAAAAATGGAAATTTAGTGGTAGGTACTGACTAGTAAGCTTTCATACCCAGAACATACCTTTAATCCATGATTTGGCCTTTGGTTATGTTTGCTAGCATAATGACCATCCTCCTACTACCCAAGGTTTTCATCTAACTTTTCATATTTTCAATTGGGAAAATTGATTACCCAGTGTATGAAATATCATACGTTGGGCAGTAACTAGTTTCTCGTGAGACAATTAGAGGTTAGAATAGGGTTTCCTAAAATTTGCTTTTTCAAAAAAATTTTAAGAGTGATAATCAAAAGGTGTTGAGTAAAAGATATAGTGAGTCAGAACCATTGAGTCTGGTCTAGAATAGTCTGCACGATAATAATTTGTCTTGCAAAATCAGTAGTGCTGAAAGGGCCATGAGCACAGTTATATTATCCAACTTTACTCTCCCCTGTCTTTGACCTTACTGTTGACAAGGATGTGCAAGATAAAAGTGCTGGATGGAATATTCTGGACCAGACACCAACTGATTCGTAGTTTCATAATCATTTTTTGCTACACCAGGGTTTCCATACTACGGGACTTGGGCCAAATCTGGCTCACGAAGCCATTTCGTCATCCGCGAAGACATTTTGTAACTAATGAAAAAACAATATATTTACGAAAAACTTGTTGATTTGGTTGAATGTAACATATACCGAAACAATCAATCACATTACGTAAGATGTCCGATCCTCAGGCTGCTGTGTAATAACTTATGTGGCCCTCGAAAAAGTTTGGAAGGATTTGTGGACAGCAAATGTGTGCTATAGTTAGGCTATAAACCAATGGTCTGGAAGTCAGCATCTTATAGCAGCACACATTGTGTGATGTGAACACTCTATGGGACTACCATATTACTAGCAGACCAACCCGCTATTTGCTGGTTGCTAATTCACTAAACCTACTCTGAAAGAGGTCCTTGCTGCTCGGTTGAAAATGCGAAAAATGAGTTTGGTGATGTTGAGTAACAAGACCAAGTCACAATGACAACTAATCCCACAAACTTAAGCGTTGTTTGAATTCGGGAAATGCAATCACTGGAAAATAAAAGAGAAAAAAAGTGTTGGTGGTGTCACTCAACCAAACCTCATCAGTTGCGAAATGTTTATTTTTTTGATAAGTTGACAGGACTGTACTTTATTTGAACCCACTCAAGGAAGTGGTTTTGGTCATTGTTTATTTTCGCAAATCTGTGGGCATTGTGCAAATGTGTTGACTGAAAGATTTCACTGTTGATTTTCGCAAATCAGACTGTGATTCTTTGCCAACAGGAGCTGATGTTGGAGCAAAATGGGGTGGTCGTCCCCAAAGAAACAAAGGATGTCTTTACGTTGTATGATTAAATGAATAACGTATAGTGGACAAAAAATTGCACAGATACTCAAAGATTGTTTCGCACATGTGGCAAATACACCGAATTCGTTTGCTAATATTCAATATGGGACTTCAGCCAGACAGTTATGGCCTAGGGGATGAATTAATTAATTGCTGATTTTTGGCCATAACATGCCAGCCACTAATGCCAGATGGCCATTCAGGGGCTCTAAAATGTGCATATTCACTTAGTATATTTTAAAGGAAAGCATTTAAATTGCCACTTGATCTTTTTCTCAGAGCCCAATTACGTCATCCAAAATTTCCAAATCTCCTCAGTTGTGACGTCACACCAAAAATGTTTAAATACAAAAGTCCCCGATTTTTTAAAAACCGATCATAGGAGACGTTTTGCTTCTTCAGAGAGTTTGAACGGCTCTTTAGCTCAATCTGTCGGCAAGTTATGACTGGACAAAGTCAAAGCCAATATAGTGACTTTGCGGTCCTTACAAGGTAGACTTTTCGTTTTTCAATAAAATGTGTTGAAACTGGCAGTTGTGCCTGTGCTTATCATTGCATTGACGGTTCAACATACAGGCCAAATTAGCAGCTGACACACTCTTAAAATGCCCAGCGTATGATATATCCTACGGCCCAAAAAAGGACTTTTAAAAAATGAATTTCACGAAAAACAAACTCAAACCAGTTTCAGGACAACATATCGAATAACATATTACGGCAGAACCCAAAAATTCAAATTTTTTGAATTTCGGGCATTAAAGGGGTTAAGGGGGTGCTGACTGGGCTACAGCCTGGGGCTCCCACCATTTAGGGGGACCCCTATTTCTAAGTCGGAAAAAAGGAGTAATGTGTCAACCATACACAATACAGTACACTGTAAAAGATACCATCGCCAATCACGATTGAGAAGCAGGCGCTCTGTGCTCACTCGTTGTAAATTCTTCGTTGACGTAAAAGTAGTCGATTCTTTGGCTTGTGGTTTGGCCGACACTCACTAGCAAGTTACTACTCCAAGGTCTGAAAAGGTAAGGTATTCCACCCGGTTGTCTTATTTCTAGGGCAACCAATTTTTGACCTAAAAACTTAAAATTTTGACTTCGTAATTTACAAATTTTGACTTTATTTTGACCTATGAATTTTCTGCGTTTTCAATTGAAATGCGGAATGCGAAGCATATTCATATACAGCATTAGAAATTTGTTGAAATGAAACAAAAAGTAGTTGATCTGCAAAATCTGGTATAGCATATTTTATAAATGTCTGGCCACTTCCAGTTTCATGAAACGAATATCGTTGATGCTTTGCACTGCGACGATGTGCTTCCACCAGAAACATTTTGTCACGTTTCACTGAGCAGTCACAGAATTTGCAAAATAATTCATCCTTAAGGTGTTGAAGTAAGCTCGAAGCGTATTCATGTAGTATACTTGAAGAATTTCGTTGTTTAACCTTAGGCATTATATGTTGGTAAATACATTAATAACTACAGTAGAATCAAATCTGCGAATATCATAAAGTTGAAAGACTATATCTGCATAACGGCGTAAGCATTACCAAAGCAAGTACTGTAAAACCACGCTTCTTGCATTGACATGCCTAGTCTACTTAATATTAAATCGTCCAGCTATGGGCTAAACAACATTATTCCGTCAGAAGTGGCAACAAACCCTTTACTACTTCAGAATTGCAACTAAACTTGCAAAAACATGTCACAATCTGTTGTATCTATAATAAAATATTGATAACGAATTAAAACTCTGCTGCAAGAAAAGTTTGACGACATAACGATAAATTTTGACTTTTTCTTGACTTAGTATCTTTGGAGTGTATCACGGTATGAGCGGGAAATTTGGTTTGTACACGTTTCATAAACTTAAAAAGGCAGACAACTTTTGACTTTTTTGACTTTTGGTTGCCCTACTTGTTTCCGTTTCGGATGCGCATATCGGCTCTGCAGACAGCCCCGAAGGAAGTTGTGAACTTCTTAGCTGGTGTCAAGTCTCTTAACAATGGTGAAAGTAGGTAGATTTTAGCTAAGGATAATAAATCATGGTGTTATGAGGCAGGACTACCAGAGGTTGTAATTCAATACCAATTCTGGTACTATTTATTTCCAAGAAGCAAGTTTGGACATTTTAATACATATTACGTTTATGTGAATCACCATTATTTGGTACTATTCTTGATAACTGACTTTAAACAGTATAAACGCAACGATAAACAGAAAGGTGGCAGATATCAAGATACTTAAAACGTAAACTGATAACAAGAATTAAACCGTATCAAGCACGTCTTAGTTCTGTTTGCATTTTTTTCAAGTAGCTCTAAGCTTGCTCACCTAAACTCAGTGACTCATTCGATTTTAGTACGTCGTAAGATGTGCTTTTAACTATTTTGCTGAGTTCCATTTTATATTCTAAGCGCAATAGAAAAATACAAGCAATTCAGTAGTGCTATGTCTTATGAACAAACGTAAAACTATACGTAACATGTGAAAGTGAGTTTCACAACAGTTATCGATAAGTGAGTGCACGCTCTTGTTCTTACTAATAGTTTTACTGCTTTGTCCTTGAACTGTAAACAGAAACAATGAAATACTAAATTACAATGAGTACAAATAATATTTTTCCATAGAAATTTAGGGCATAGGAAACTTTTCTGTCATGAAAGGTAAGGTTAGGTTAAATTTTGGTTAGGTTAACTTTACGGTGCATTTTTGGTCTGGAATCTGACATGGAAAGCTGATTTTTCTGAATATAATTTTTAAAGTAAATTTGATTTAACCCAAAAATGTNATTTGGATATATATAGGCCTATGCAGTAGAACCCCGCTAGTATGAGCACCCACTGGAAGGCACTGAATTGGTCGTGTTAGCGGCGCCAGGGCGGTCGCGTTAGTGGATTTAATCACACTTGCATCTAAAGGTTTCATGTATCAGCTTTCCAAACGTTCACATCGCAGTTCGCATTTATCTGTACATGTCAATATATAACTGCAGTGACGAGGGATCTTTTTCAAAACTAAAAAGAATAAAATATGAGGTTCGAAGTTGCATGGGTCAACAGCTGGTCAGTTTTTTCTTCCTGTGAAAATGATACTGTAGAGACACTAACAGTGGCTTGCAGGGAGAAGGGTGAACGGGGCGACGTTCCTAGGTATCCAAGACAGAGGGTGACCAAAAGAATGAAATTACAAAAAGTAAAAGGCTGTAACTGGACATTGTTCCTATTGTAAAGCTGCTAACACATGGTACATGGGTTGAATTTTTCGAAACTTGTTTTTTGCCAACACTAGTTTTTGCGTATTCAAATACCAGTAATTTTCACATTCTTCAATACCAGGGACCTATACTCTAGGTAAGGGGTCTCCAACCTACAGCCCGCGGGCCAGATGCGGCCCGCGAAGCCATTTCATCCGGCCCGCGAAGCCATTTTGTCAATGATGAAAAAATAATATGCAGTACTTACGAAAAATTTTTTATTTGGCAGAATATGTAAATCATAACCCGCAGCAATCACATTGCGTAAGACGCCCGGTCCTCGACATGTTCTGTATTACCTTATCCGGCCCTCGGACAAAAAAGATTGGAGACCCCTGCTCTAGGTGTACGGTACACGCCCAATCAAACTGGCAGTGACGTGACTTGTTCCAGATCGTGCGATCAAGGGAAAATCACAAAAAAGGCTTGAAAGATGTATATGGACGTTTAATTGACCTTCAGGGACAAATTTCAAAATTGTTCTATTTCAACTTGCTTGATTTATCTGACTTTTTGATGCATCTCTAGTTTCCAGCTTCGTTTTTTGATGAGGCAATCCTGGGTGTGCGCTAATGGAGCCGCAAACTTGTGCTTGCAATGTGTGTATCATTTCGAGCTTCGTCAACCCTGCAACACTTACCTTAGTTTTTTGTCACGTTAATACTTACGTCGGGTGTGCATGACCCGGTTTTCAAAAGATATAAATATACTTTCCTTCAACTGCAGTTTATCACAAAAACTACACTGAAAATATAACTCTCACTGAGCAGTTTGAGCACTAACAAAGTTACTTTACTCTAATATCATACGATTTTTGATGAAAAGTAAGTAGACCAAATATAGCGAAGGTGTCAT
>JGI24022J15233_10003436_pt1 | contig 15708 bp, 10 predicted proteins | sample Ectturendosymbi2_FD_15233 | JGI IMG/M metagenome (IMG submission 15233)
CCCCCCCCCCGCGGACGCCTATGCCTTGGAGCAAGCTAGTCCTACGGCCAGGACCAATCCAATGGTCGTGCGTAAGCCACCGTCAACGAGAAATGTTTTCCGAATTTCTTTGGGTTGATGATCATGAGGCAGCTCACTGACGGTAATCAAAAACTGCTGAGAAACTTTGTTAGTAGTTCAGCCTCACAACAGCATGTTTGTATCTTGAGCATTCGCCACAGCTTATTTCATTTCCAACACTAGTGTCTGATACAAATCCGTTTCAGGTACCGGTAAAGGTCAAAATGGGAATCAGCATTTAGGAATTCGGTAATGGTCAAAATGGGAATCAGCATTTAGGAAATTCATTTCTACCACGAACATGTGTTGAACAGCTCCTTTATGTCCTTAAAAACTCATTATGAGGTCTATGTTGAGAGCAGAGATGAGTGGGTTTCAAATCATGATTGCATTCTAAATTTTTTCAGTGAAAGTGTGATTTAAACCCAGAAATCATTCTTACAAATAAATCCAATCCACCCAATCCCAAAACCAACTTAAAATTAAAGCTTTTGATTAAAGATCGACTACCATACGTGAGAGCAAAACAAAAGTTGATACAAATACTGAGAGCTTTACTACGTTCGAGGATCTAGTTTGTGTAGGGGGCAGAGTTCACCTTTTGACGTTTTTGATTCTGGCGTCAACGTCTGTTTTGTCTTCTCTCATATCTGAATATCAGTTTTAATTACTTTAACATCTTCAGGTGTTCCAGAACTTCATTCGTTAGTCACAACTCACAGTGGGATGGTTTCTTCCAGAACACAACACCTTGTTCCTCATATGTGTTGAATTTTCTTCCAGCCTATATGCACTCAGGTACAAATCAATCAAACGTAAGCTGGATACCGTGCTCAGAGGATGGAAGCAATAAGCTTGGTAAAAAGCAACGGTATATCTAACAGCTTTCCACAGTGACTTAGTAGTTGACACCGCTACGAATATCTACAATTCCCATCAGGAGTGAAAAGGCACACCTTTTCTAGTGTTCAACACCCAATGCTAGCGGTTCGATTAAAAAACGCTGTTTGCACAAATACGAAATTCTGAGCAGGTATACACTAGCTGGATGGCCACGACCAAATCAGCATCAATGTCCGTATTGCTGTAACGCTGTTCAATGCTTTTATAGAAGGTCCGCCTTGTAAGGTCGAAGTATCAGGAGATGTTTTTTTGCGCATTTTCAGATATTCTCAAAAACATGTTGAAGCATGGAAATTTGGTTCGTGGTAGGCACGATCTATTTGATTTAATTTGATGGTATCTTCTGTTGACGCACTCAGCAAACACTTTTCCAACAAAGGTACAAAGACATATGCCACGGTGAATGGAGTGCTCCTTCTCGAGTCCTGGGATGGTCACTCCAATTTGCTTGTTTGTTGGTGTCTTTCAAGACCTCCACGTCAGCAAACACACTCTGCTGATCCAGAAAATGTCTTCTCTGCTCGAGGCTTCAAGCACTTTAGATCGGATTTGATGACAGCATACTGCGTTTCCCAACTTTCAACGACTTGGCGATATTGAAAGGCCTTAGTGGGAAGTTTTCCTCCCCGAAATACACCTCTAGCGCGAGTGTGACCGATGGGGTAACAACAACAGATTCAGAAGATCTTTAGATTGCCCAAACCATCTGCCATTGATACCTGTCGCGTTGCATAGAAGAAGAAAATTTTACATTTAAAATCAAACAGGAACCGTTGGAAAAATCAAACACTTGTTCCACATAATCTTTGTACCAATGTCCTTGCAGAACCGCTATGCAGGAAAATGGAGATACCAATGTGAAGTGTTAGCAACACCATTGCAAAAGGCAACTTCTGATGTTATGTAGTCAAACATCACCATGCCGACCTATCTCAACCTTACACATATCGATGTCGTTTCTGGCATCTGCAGTAAAGATACCTAAAAAGATATTAGATTCGTTAGACCAAATCCCGTGAAGGGACGTGCTATATTTCAGAAATGTTTCAGTTTCAACATGCACCGTAGGGATTTGGAAGTACTTTCTGTCAAAAATAATATATACCATTGCATTGAAACGTTTGAGAAAAATGCATTTTTTGCTTTTTTGTTTGTTATTTCAGCCAGTTTGGATTAGTTTTTCAACATTGGGTAGAACGCTTACTGCCTGTACTGTGTTTTCAAAGTGATTTTTTAATTTGGAAGCCTTTCATGTAGTCCAGCTAAAAAAAACAAAACAATGGACGCTATTCATTTGGGTTACCAAACGTTCCAATTTTTCGGGACATGTCCCGATTTTTTGTGCTAAAATCCGCGTCCCGAAAAAAACGTTAAAAATTGACATAGACCCCGAATTTAGCTGTAGTGTATAGAGCAGGAGTGTCAAACTGATTTGGTGCCGCGGGCCATATTTACCCACTTAGATTTTACGCGGGCGAGATAATTTTACACATAATGATACAGTAAATCAGTTTTTTTTAAGGAAAATGTTAGGTACCTGGTATGGACCTGTAGGGACCCGATTTCTCCGATCCTAGGGACCCGATTTTCTCTGATTCTAAGGACCGATGATAATTTTCGCTGATTCTAGGGACCAGATTTTCAATTCTAGGGACCCGAATCGGGTCCCTAAAACACCTTAAGAAAAACCCTGGTATAATTGATATTTTCAAGTACTATTTATTCCTAGCACTGCGACTCGAAGAAACCTGGCATCCTTTGGCATTTACAAGCTTTGTTAATATCGGGTACCAAGGACTGTGCAATCACAATCACAACTTTTAACGTTGAGTTGAGATGTGCATCCGTCAACTGCGATCGAAATCGAGACTTATTTAAGTTCAAAGAGAACAATTGTTCGCAGGCGTAAGTAGTAGCAAACATTGACATGATCTTCGACGTCAGTACCTTTATTTGACGATAGGTTGGTCCAATGTATTGATAAAACGTTTTGATGTCGACATTTTCAGACTTTGCTTTAAGAACACTGTTGCACAGTAACTCAATTACCATTTGATATTTGTGTGGCACCTCTTCAGAATTGACAGAAAAAGGATTACTGCAAATAGCAAAATCGGTTTCCAGATCTTTGGAATCAGTAAATTTTTCCTCGAATGCGTTGGAACTTCTTCGAATTCTCATGTAGTCTACACGAACTCATGGTTTTGAACCGAAGAGGTTGTAACTCTTGGTTTACCTTAATTATTAAGTCGTAATGTCGCGTTATGACTACAAACAAAAAACGTAACTCTGCCATGACATAAAATTATACGTAACTCTGCCATGACATAAAATTATACGTAACTCTGTCAGATCTAATGCAAGTACAAAATTAGCATGACGTGGGCCACAAAACGAGGCATGGCGGGCTGGATTTGGCCCGCGGGCCACCAGTTTGACACTCCTGCAGAGAGTGTTTAGAGTAGACAGTCAAAAACGTTCTAAAATAGAAAACTAGCGCCGGACTCTGCGCAAAATTTCGCTAAAGTTAAGTTTGTGTTAAAGTGCTAAAGTTTCTGCTACAGGTTACCTTTGACCTTCATACTTGTAGGAATATAGGTGTAGTAGCATAATCACTTTGCAATACTTCGTTACTATTTCGATATTACGATTTTCTGTGGCATTCTTTCTATAACTGCATGTTGCTATATTATAGCAGCTATACCGTCGTCACCAAGGGAGAAGTTGGTTAATGTAAAGAAAAGATAAATATTGTTGTACAATCTGAGTTCTTTTGTATTAAGAAACTTTTAAGTGTTTGTAATTTGTGGGTTAAAACGAAGACATTAATCAAGTGACTCGAAATCTGTCAGATAGAACATAAGCTACAATGCCAAAAGTATCTATTGAGTACAGCGATAGGTGGTTATTGTGACTGTCGGGAATGCGCCCTGAATTTTGCCTATTCAGAAATGATAACTCTATATTCATCGGAATGCTCAGGGGATCAACGGAGCATCAGAGACATAGAAAGAAAAAACACCACCAATGTTTGGGCGTTTGACACCTAGACTGAGAAAAGGAGGGATGAAGCCAAAAACATTCTTGCAAAGATGACAGTAGTAGTGAAATTTCTTACCAATAAACTTCTGCCACGTGCATGCTTTAGCTGGAAAAACTTTTGGAAAGTCACTGCAGTTATTGCATGGATCAAGAATCAGGTTTTCCCTATATTAAGTCACAGTGAGGTCCTCATGTGCGCAAAAATTACATCATAAGATGCGGTCTGTAGTACCTTGTCCAAAACGTCTACGATTTTGATGAATTTCCATCGGCTAGTGAGTTATGACCAAAATGTGATTCTAAAATCGGTCCGTAAGGGTTTTAATGAGATTAAATAATCGGCACTGCTTGTCAGGTGGGTGTCTGATGCATGCGGGGATTCCGTGAATAAATCGCGGACTTTTCGAAGGAACCTCTCGATCTTGAGACCGTTCAATGCGCAGGTTGTAACCATTCTTCACATTCATTTTCGTGAATATAATTGTACCAGCTAAGCCATACAACAGACGGTGGCAAGCATTGTGCGACAGCTTTCGTGGGAAAATGGAGCACTATTAGAAGACTTACTGCGACATTTGTTCAAGGGAGGCTTTGTAAGCAAACTGCTACCCAGGCAGACAAGCGACAACCACTACACAGAAAACGAGAGGTCCGAGCTGTGCCGTCACTTTCCTCAGATGGGCAGCCGAAACTTTTGAGGCCTTTAATTACCACTTCTCCATAAAGAACGTGATTAATCTTTTTTATTCAAAAATATTTGTATTGCATGTCTGGTGGCATCAAAGACGCAACCACGAGGCAAACAGAATCTGTTGAAATCCCAAGTTTTGGGCAGATCTTCTGTGAGTTTACGGCTACTTCTGGACCTAAGTCTTCTGCCTTCGAAATTTTAAATTAGTTGCAACCTTTCTTGAGACTCTGTAAATATTGAAAAATATCCCGTGTAAAAAATGAAAATCATCGCTCAACTCGTAACTTTAAAATTACACTAGTTTCAAGGTTATTTTTCCTCGGGAATTGTACAAAGTACGTCGGTGCATTATGACGCAATCACTTAACTACGGTATGTTGAGAAAGTCCGGTAGTTAGATGGAACGTCATGAGCTAAAATTAATAGGCAATGCACGCTTTTCCACTACAAACGACGTTGTCCCACTTGTAAAGTTGAATCGACAGCAAAACACTGTGGAAAGCGGTCTGAAGCCAAACAAACTAAGAATATTAGCAACGAATGCTTCATAATTTACAATTTTGCAAACTGTTTGAAACACTCTGTGACACATTTCTGAGTCAGCCGCCCCATATTAGGAAGGTAGAACGCTAATAGACAAGTGCTTTTTGTTACCCCAGTCACAATATTACTCTTTCATCCTCTTCTTACTATTAGGGACAATATGATCTCATGCGAGTCTCAAAGATCAAGACAAATTTCAAGATACAGTAGAATATATCCCCATCAAATTTTAAGCAAAAAATAACCTGTTTTAGTAAGGTTGGGTTCTGAGTTACGATGCAGAAGTTGACAGAAATAGTCAACTCTGCCAAATAATTAATAAGATACAGTACCTTCAGGTCGAGAGTTTGCCAATAGCGATTTAGACTTGGCAAAAACAATGAAGCACACAACGCACCGAGCCCTGAACAATGCCGAATAATTCGCTTCACTTTACTGCTGCCCAATCAATCGATTTCTACGGTGACTGAGATTAGGGGCACGCACGCTGGTTTTGACGGCAACCGACCTTTGTGAGGATTCAGGATTGAACAAAAGCATTATTCAGGTCAGATCACACAAACAGAACAGTAACAATGTTTCTGAGTAGGTGACAGAGGACCCTGGGAACGGAAACAAAAGTTCCGAGCAAACTAACAGAAAGTCGTTAGTTAGTGCGTCGTTGTGGCAAGTAAGTGCTCTGCGGCAATGAATTGGCTGCTTTTTGTTCCAAATGGAAAGAAATGGACACGCAGTCCGGTTTTAACTTCGTAACTACTACTTATCAACAAAGCTTCAATAGAAAGTAGCATGCACATTTGAATAAGCAAGTGATGTACAAATACGAATCTACAGCAAAAAGCACCTGGATCGCAAAGCGCATAGTAAAACACATGCTAACACTAAAAATATATTTTCAGTCGTTTGAAAACTTGTATTTCACATATCTGCATGGATTTTTTCTCTTTTGAAAGGCTTATATCAGTTACCATTTGCTCACAACCAGTCATGTAATAGCCTGAGGCAAACAAGTGTGAATGAACACGTGAGCACACGAACCAGCACAAAAATGTCCTGTAGCAACAAGCACTGCGTGTCTAGAGTAAAAAATCTCTGACATCAGGCTCAAGCAGCTTGTCCTTCAAAAAATGTCCACTGAGCCTGATCGCCGGAATCAACTTTAGAAAAAAGCGAAATAACCAGATTAGGAAAAGTTCTGCTTCATTTTCTCGTATCTTCTTCTCGCAAACTAGATCCTACAGATCTAAACCTTAAAATGGCAAGGTAGTTCTATGAATCGCATATTAAGTGCAGAACACAGAGACAAATCTAGAGCTTGGTATGTACATAAACTAGTTGTTTACCTTTCCAGTAGTTTCCAATAGAGATGTCTTGCCCCAAGCTAGTGTAAAATACCTTGTACATGTCTTCTTTTACCGTTTTTGGCAAGATCTTGTTAACATATACCGTATCTAAAAAACACCAGCAGTTTTCTTTCACTTTTATGCACAAAAATCAACACACGGCCTGAAAAGACTTTGACCTACAAATGAGCCATAGAAACATATAGGCGGATAATTTGGAGTATGCAAATCCAAGCTACTTGGAATATGCAAATCCAATGTAAGACATCCCAGCTCATTCATCGCTTTCCAATTTCTCACGTACCCACTGCGATGTCGGCATGCAAGGTTAATAGGAAAAAAGGCTATGAAATGATCAACGGTGTTAATAATCTCGATAGTAAAGTGGTGACTATTGTCCACGACGATAAACATCTGTACAAGAGATATTGCCGCTTTCCGACATTGTAGAAAAGCATGTATGAAATTTTTTCTGAAACAGGTATACGCAGTTGTGAGTAAAAACTTGATAATATCGTGTGAAAAACGTTACTGGCATCGTTCGCCCTGTGACAATAAAGCTGGGTTGTGCAGGTGCGGAAATCTTTCTCGAGCTAGATGGTTTGATTTCGCGACGAATATCAATAATGTCAACGCACTGTTAGGGTGACGTCACGTCCATAAGGCTGTTTGGTGATAAAGAGCTTTTCGGTGACATTTGTTCAGCAACGCAGTAGCAAATTTAACCCCAGGTCTCAGAAAAGAAGTCTTCGGTCATTCACTAGTTTAACTTCATATCTGTAAATATTTTCTTTAACATGTTGTTATGAGGACTTCTGATAAGAGGACCGCCGACCGTTTGTATCTTAACCTTCAAGTACAAAACTTACAAACGTTATTTAGTTTTTGCAACAGCAGCTTCCAAATATCCTGCTTGCAAGCCTGAAGCAGTTCTTTCTGTATCACGTCTGAATCGAATCGATACGTGAATCGAATCGAATCGATACACTGTATTGTGTGACGTCTTCACTCCTACTCGCAAAGTGATAGACTTTAAACATGCATCGCAGTAACAAGGAATGCACAAACACATGAAAGAAGACGAGGATATATACGTGGCGGTAGTAGAGTGTATACGCTGTATGGCGCTAATACATTTACTTTGATGAAACACAAACTTACAAGACACACGCATGAATGGCGTTATGACGCCATCATGACTACTATAATGTAGTACTGCGATGACTTCCAAGTACATCGATTTGTGTAACGCATGAGGGAGTGGGAGGCTGCGAGGAATCAGGGGTCATCTAGGCTGCAGACCTCCCAAGCACGAAGCTGCTTGTAGTGTATAGGGAACAGTGTATAATAGTTAGTAAAAGTCTTTTGCTCTGGATATAAAATGTAATATGTGCAATGCGGTTATATGGTTTATTGAAGTATAATGCGTTGCAGGCAAGATGAAGCCACCAGAAGAAAATGGTTTAAAGTTGTTACATTTATCTTTTACTGTTTTCACACATTTAAAAACATTAGTGAATGCTAGGAAGGAAATGCGTCAGAGGTTATAGACTGGTGCAGCGCACTATAATGGTGTCACGAGATTAAAACAGGTTGAGAAATAGTAATGCAATCATGCATTGCGGAAAAGAACTCGATGTCAATGCATGCATGAGAGCGGAAATTCGCTTACTTTGTATCTATAGACTTAAGGCTCGCACACCGGCTTGACACGACCAGTTCTTGTGAACGCAACAAAAACCAAACGATGCAATATACAACGGAGACATGTCATGGTTTGACAGCCTCCACTGCAACAACGCTAAGTAATTAAATCAATCCACTTGACCTATGCACACCAATAAATAAGAACACAAAGCATGTTTCTAGTAGCCGAGTAATACATATTTTTTAAACTCTGTCGAAAAAAGTCCCGAACACGTTTTATTTCTTATTTTTGAAGGATTTCTTGACCAGATTTCTATTGCATTATATTTTATCATTGTAACACCTGAGTTTGAACGTGCTTTTGGTAAAGCAAATTGTCGAGTTTTGATTTGTCTTGTATTATACGGATGAATATCTATAATGAATTCAAAATACTTTTTAAACGTAACATTCAGCTGAGAGTTAGTATGTTTGCACATGAATTTGCTCACTTCAAGATTGAAATTTTTATACAGAGATCTTACGTTAAAATTTAGCAAGGAGACATCTTTTGACATCAACTTATCAACATGGCTCACAAAGTCAGTAGGTGTAGCATACTGCGAGAGAGGTAGCGATAGATCGCTATCAGAGTAGTTGTTGCATTGCTATATGTTAAGCATTCACAATCAGGAAACAATTGTGCATTGCAATGTTTACAGTCATTCATTTAGATTTAGGTGGGAAGCACATTTTTTGCATTGCTGCGCCAGCAGCCATGTATTCAGAACAGAAAGAGCATTCCAACATATAAAATTAGTACACTTACGTGTGCATTTTGCTCTGGCAGTTTGTTGTTCAAATGTAATTAGTCTCTTTCATTGAATGTTTGATTTCAGAAGTCACGAAAGGGAATACCTTTTCGCAGAGTTAGATGTTAAGTATTTTGCCACAGTCCATCTGTTTATAATCAATCTGATGCGCAAAGCAACAGCTCTGCAGCAAAACGGGCTGTCTACATTTGACTTTCACTTGACCAGAGCTTCAGCATTTGAGATATACAGAGTTAAATCGCACAACAACTTGAAATTGCGAGTTTAACGTTAGCGTATAATGAATATGACGATTCCTTCCGAAAAAGCCTTCCATGTTTACAGAAACAACGCTTTCACGTTGGCAAACATGGTTCTATTTCTAGTCAGGCCATGCTGAAGACTGGTCTTTGCAAACTCATGCTAGGCAATAACTAAATGGATGCAAACGAAACCTTCACGTTCGGTGCTTCTAACAATTCGCGGTCACTGCTGCATTCACGACGAAAACAGCTTCGTTGCCCACGGCAAAGAGGAGACGGGTAAATCGGGATACAGAGCGAGCACTGTTCCACACTTGGAGGCACAAAGCAAGCATACTTTCAATAAACAAAACGAAAGACAAAATTTTCTCGTCACTAAAGATGATAGTACTGTTTTCCAATGCGAAACAAACTGACAAAAATGCGCAATAAACTATTGGTCAACTAGTAAAGCATACTGTAGCTCTTTCAAGTCAACTACCAACTCAATTTCAAGAAGCACAACACAAGCCAGCATTAATGAAACGCTTCCAAACATGTCAGTCGTTCCAATTCAATAACAGAATCGTTAATATTTTGACGCATTTCTTATTTAACTGCGTGGGTAAGAAACTGTTCAGAAATGTTGCATTTTCTGACTAACGCAACAGAAAATTCGGTTTTACAACAGAATCACTATAATTTACAGTATCTATTTTGCTTTGCAAGTAGGCATTCTCAGATCTTTTCTTAAAATAAAATGGAATGTATGTCACAAGGAAGGTTATCACAATAACCTTCCCCGATGGTTTGTGATGTACGACTTCATAGTGTAAAAGCAACATCCGATGAATCAAGCAAAAACACGCCATTTAGTAGTTGGCAACACCAACGGTTATTCTTTGCGCGTTTGTGAGTAGTATCTGAATTACTGCGCTTCCCTGGACAAAAACGTCATTTTGAAGCAACATTTGCCATACTTGAAAAAACAGGAAAAAAAGGATGAAACTACCAGAAGTGACACAAGTACCAGAAAGGTAACAAAAAATCTAATTTTTCCTCGCAAAAAAGTTTTCGGTGATTTCATGCATAATTTGTGATGGAAAAATACTGGAGCTCAGCGAACCACAATGCGAAAATTTTGCAAAAAAACTGTAGAACGTAAACCACACTAACCGCCGTATTGACCGTTCTGTGGAGCTGAGAGGGAGATGAAGGAATCGACGTTGTGATGATCAGTGGTTTGAATAAGACCACGAGCAAGGAGCCCGCCTGAGCAAAAAATTATGCAGGCGTAACTTTGCCGAGCATGCGGTATGTAACGGTTTCAAGAAAGGCAAACGTTTGCAACATTGGCTTTTGAGCGGGGCAGCCTTCGTCAGTTACTGAAGACTTCTCTGCGAACTGACCTGCATGAAAGCGCAGACCTTAACACAAAACAGACATGTCTTAACACAAAACGACTAGTACCACAGTTTGCATGAATGCTAAAAGCAATTTTAAGAAAAATGCCTGTTTAGGATCGGAAAGAATCCGAGCACACCATGTTCAATAAACAAAATAAGAAATGAAATATAAAAATATGGCCGCGGAAGGCAAGCTGAATCTGAACTGGTTTGGTTTAGGGGTTTAGCAACAAGCAGGTCATATTTGAGACGCAACGAAATCTTAATGCTTTTCCAACTCTTGGTTGACACGTAATAAACGTGAATGGCAGACGAAGGTAATCTGAGCAGATATTCGTGAGATCAAGAAACAATGTGCGCAACCGGCTTCCTTGCAAAAAAAGGAAGCTAGCAAGATTCACTTCCACCCGCTACATATGCCTTTGTAAGTTTGGTTCATCATTTGAAGCGCACACCAATGTTGATGTTGACCACTATTTTGAAATATCTTAAAATACGGTTTGCTTGTGGTTAAATCGGAACTCAGCTCAAGTAGATTTTTGCAACCGAAACAGTGATACGAGTATGATCTAAGCGTGATGCATACAAGAGAGCATACTAGAGACTAAAAAGGCACACTAGAGATGTTGCGGACAGAAGATTTTGCCCGCTGCGCGTACTGTCCCAGCAGTTTCCGCCCGCACTGCCACCGCAATTGTTGTGAATGCTCCTGTCCTGACCGCGACAGAAGCTAGGGTGGAAGAGTTGCATGTGATTCGACAACATGTGTTTCATCGTTTTATTTTGTCGCTCCATGCATTCCTTTTAATCATTTTAAAGCATAAAACCATAGCCATCTTGCTAGTTGCTTTATAGTGGTTTGGTGCTAAAGGTCCATTCTGTTTGAAATAAGAAATAAATGTTTCCATACCCGTTGCAAACGACCAATAGCAGGTAATGCGCAATAGGTGTTAGGTTCTGTATTACCATATAAATCTAACCTGCATTTCAAGATGTATGATGTAATTACTCATTTATACGTAAGTATCCAATGCACTGATCCCATGTCCATACTATAGCAGAGAAATCAAAGAAACATGTGAAAAAAGCTGCACAGCTGGTTTCAAACCACACGAGACGTTTTTCTACGTTGGATGGCAGAGGTACGGGAGTCTTTTAATTGTTACCCTTTAAATCAGTGATTCGCAACGTGGTCCATGTGGATCACCGGTGGTCCAGCCTCAAATATCTAGTGGTCCCAAGACTTTTATCAAGGACTAAGATCGATCATGCCCCGAGTCCACTGACCTATGCACAACGAAGTTTCGACTGTTTGTTGATGAGGTATCAGCATAGCAAAGTGGTCCATCGGATATTTTTTAAGGTCCACAGGCCAAAAAAGGTTGAGAGCCACTGCTTTAAATTTATAACAGTGCTGCTGAGGTGTTTAGCAGTATAAATGAATTTATGCAGATTTGAAAAGCATAAATATTTCGTAATTGGTGTCCACCTTCGCGTACGAGCTGATGGACTTAAGCACTACTCAAACAGCAAGATTGATTATGCTGCAGGTTTTCACTGCCTGCAACATGCAGTGCCGAATGCCAGCACAGTCACGCCACAAGAGGGAAGAACATCAACAAACCCTACTGCGTATAGTGGACCACTGGCAACACTAAACGCAGGAATACACACAGTGCAAGAAGCAAAAAGTAAGATCCACGGCAATACATGTTGGCAAAAACAAGTTTTATCACTTCTAGTTTGTAAAAATTCGATATAAGGTCCTATAATTCTAAGTGGGATGTGGCAACTACATGGTGATAATTTTAATAACATATGCACGCGTGGAAATAAATCGAACGCGGCCTCGTACGCTACGTGCGTAGCTCACACCTCTAATGTATATACAGCTGTACGCTATATGGTGGATTGCAGTTCGACTTAATCACATCATGCTGTTTACCCTGCGAAAAACCGATTAAGTGGACGCCATCTGTTGATTTATTCATAACTTCCTCGGCAATTTTTCTGAATTCCTTCAGCTGTTCGTGCATTGCGAGAAAACTGAAATACTTGTCGAACAAATCAGGAATATGTACCTTCGTTCCAGGATGCGCCTGTACGAAGAAAAGCAAAGGATTTGTTTAGTCGAACTTTTGCCGAGATAAAAAATTCACCCACTTTAATTTTTTAGAATATAGGTATTTGCGAACAATAGATATTAACGGGGAACGATAAGACTATTAAACACATTGCGAAGTATGTAACATCGCTTGAGATTAGATAACTCATTCTGGACAGTATTGAAAGTAATGGAACAAGCTCACTTTTTGCGGTTTCTGACAGTGGCGGAACTCAAAAAAACACGATGGTATCACTACTGCTACATGAAAATCGCCAAGTCGCATCTGAGCAAAGGGATATATGTCTTCCACTACAGCTGTTTTACTAGGGCCCTTCAAATGCAGTGAGGTATCTCCGAAAATAATGCCCGGCTCTTCTTATCAGGGCATTATCGGAAAGTCGGAAGGATAAAAATGCCTATCAATATTTACCTGCACTTATCAAACCATAAAATATTCAGAAATTTTAAAAGTTGTGCTCATGCAAAAATTTCAACGGAACTTCATGTTTATGGAATATAAGCGCGCAACACCAATGGGCCCTTCCCGGTCCAGCATCTAGGTTTAAGATCACCAACCGAAGCGTAAAATTACAATCGATAAATTCAAAGACATTATTTCTTAAGACAATTAGGAGAAACGGAAAGGAATGCATAGCCCGCAACCATTACTTCAAAAATAAAATGGATTACTACATTTATAACTTCAAAAATAAAATGGATTACTATATTTATGCAAATCGATCTTCCCTCTACATTTGTGACACACTTTCCAGTACAACTGCCTAGGTCAGTGGTTCTCGAACTTTTTTCGTTGTGACGCCTTTGGAAAAGTTTGCTGGACTTGCGACGTACCAGCAACAAGATGTTACTAAATACACATCAAAGTTGTCTACATGTAATTGATGAAAGCACGAAAAAAACGACCCTGATATTTCGTTTGATCTGTATATTTGTTCAAATAAAAGTAAAGCACTGAGAACTTTCAGACACGTTTGCTATATCTTCCTTCCACAACGATAGCTTTTTAACGAAAACCGCAATTCTATCTGATGCGTCAAGCATATTTTTATCCGAATCTTCCATAGAAATATTGAATTTATTCAATTTAGCAAAGATACCACACAATTAAGTCAATTTACATAAAAATTTGTTTTAAGTTAAGCAATCAGCAAGTTGATCAATTTTATAACTGACTACTTTTGTCTACTAGCCTTTATTTGTCTGACGGAAAGGAAACTAAATTGTGCAATGCGTTTATTAGTAAACAGTGTTTGCTAAACAATTGCAGTTGCGTGGTCACGAGATACTAAATAGGCTATCTACTGTTAGCATGATCGCACTTGAACAATATTCTTTGTTAAAATTACAAAACTGCACTGAATTTTACTGTAATTAATTCAATGAATAAAACTGCACTGAGTTTACTTTTGTGCGACGCCCTCGCAAAATTTAAACGACGCGCAGTGTGAGAACCACGGGCCCAGGTTACGGTAGGCCTACATCTGGTAAGGTTTGCGCGATTACGATATGCAACATTACAAGTTTTGAAATGCAGCAGCACGTTCGGTCATGAAATGCAACTTTTACCGCCTCAATCAGTTTTTTCAAATCCATCATTTGTTCGGCACCGTCCAGAATTCCGTGTATGATAATGACAGGCTTATAAGAGTCACTTGAAAGCACTAACGAAAGTGCTGTAACTGACAGCAAGTGAAACCAAGCATTGTTTGTAATGGCTAGGCTCATGTTATATTATTGCAAACGGTGAGCCGCTTCAAAATATTACTGTAATTTTACACCTGCACATTCGAAAAACATTGATACGTTCGGAAAACATTGATGCAATCAAAACTGCACGTTCGAAAAACATTGATAGAGAATCAGCAGCAGGTGGCACAAGGTCCAACTTTAACACAATTTAAAAGTTTTACCATCGTCGGTTCGATATTCGAAGAACTTCCTACTCACTGAAGTCAAGCTGCCAACACAAAATCATAATCGGCAGCGGCTGGCAAAGCATTTTGTTTTTTAAAAAACATCTTCGTAAAGATGTCAGAAACAAAACTGCTACACTAGGGGTTCCCAAGTTGTGGTACGCGAAGGTCTTCCAGGTGGTACGCGAGTGACTTCCATTTTACAACAAAATCCTTGATTCACAGCTTTCAAGATTACGTATCGCATTTCGTTTCTAATAAATAAATTTTCCCGTAGCCTGCTACTCCTATTGCATGGTAACATTATGACTTCAGATTTGTTGTTAGCAAATCTACGTCACGCATCGACCGATTGGTAGAAAGTAAACAAAAACAAAAATTTAATCAAATTTAGTTGTGGTCTTTAGTTGTTATTTTAATGCAGGCCTACACAACTCAGAAAGGTCGAAGGGCCAAACTGATCAATGTAAATTTTCCGCGGGCCGCATAAGTCTGTTTCGTTGTAGTTTGGAAGAAACTCTGAAACGACAATTAATTATCCGAAGTTGTAAGCCACAAAAAAGGCGAAAGAAAATCGATCACGGTTTATTTCACAGGGAAACTAGTTTCGTGTTTGGCGCATAAAAACGCGAAACTAGTTTCCCTGTAAAATAAGCTGTGTTCGATTTACTTTGGCCATTTTTGTGGCTTCTTCTTGGTTGTTTGAGCCAGTTGTTACTATTCACTGCTTGGCCGCACTAGATCTCGGGGCAGGCTTTGAGCAGCCATTTATCGACTCATCATCCAGAACCTCAGGCCGTGTAGTCCATGTGGAGGTCGATGAATTGGACAGACAAGACAACATGGTGGACGGTTTGTTCTTCTGTGCCACGCTCACAGGCCGCAGAAGGGGCCATACTCCATTTGTGCAAGTAGGAGCGGGAACGTCCGACACCGGTGCGAAGGCGGTTATGCCGGACCCACGCAGTCCTTGGCAGGGCCAGTCCAGGAGGGTGAGTG
>JGI24022J15233_10003437_pt1 | contig 15707 bp, 8 predicted proteins | sample Ectturendosymbi2_FD_15233 | JGI IMG/M metagenome (IMG submission 15233)
TCATCGTTCAAAAATATGGTTAGTATGCACACACAAGGTTCGGTGAGGCGGGCTGGGATAAATTCACCAACATTCTGAACAGTGACCAACCAATCAATGCATTTACAAACAGCTGCTCGCTCAGACTCAGTTTTTCAAAACTCAAACAAACTTTCTCGAAGATCTCCGTTAGAGCCCCGGCCAGAATCCTGTACGCAGAAGTCTTGCCGCCGAATGGTTCGCCGACGATCATGAAGCCGTGACGCACGATCAACATCTCGTAGATTTGCAAGATTTTTTGCGTAAAAAAGTCTGTCATCTGTAAAATGTGACATGATCAGTGAAATCCAGTCACCCGCCTGCACCAAATTTTTAAAAGCGCAGTATTTACTTCAGCTTATCAATTGAAATGTGAAGTGGCAGAAAAAACTTTTTTTTAAATACATCAAAATTTCTACGAGATTCAACACTACAGCTACGTCTACAGTTCAAACATGCACTGAAAAAGAATATCATCGGTAGCCGTAACAATTACCGCAGCTGTTCAATGAAAACCGCCACCCCAAGAAGATATACAACTACCCCAAGAGCATAGGCTTGTAGAAAACAAACAGGAATGAGATGGGGGGAAGATAATAAAAGAAAATTAAAAAAGGAAATATAGCCACAACAGAATGAAACGCACAATCACCATCAGACGAAGCACAAAGAACGTTTAGATATTTCAAACGATAGATGAGGTCATAGCAAAACGTACGCCCCATTAAGTGAACTACAAATATGGGATTGGTTACCCGTATTTTGTAGTATTTTCGAGCAAGACCTAGAAATCTTTGAAACGTTCATCCAAAAATATTTTTAAAAATGAAAAATTGTGAAGAGCAGTGTTAGCAACAGCTACAAACGGTTCCGGTGCACATTTCTAAGATTAGAATAACACAGAAATGGTGGCAAAATTAATCCAGGTAAGTCAATGTAAGAACTTATCTATTCAAATCACTGTAAGTCATTTCAACATGCATTCACAAGCACAGCCACTACGGATTGCAGAACTGAGAGAACAACTTTTAACTTCCAAACATCTCCACAAATTCCCCAGTCTTTAATAATCATATGACCAATGTACCCGGACATAACAAAACAGCATCCGGGGACTTTGGTCAAAAAATTATCGCAAAAGTATGAAAGCAGAACCAAGCAGGCAGATTCCTCAGAAGCTTGCCGCGAGGCTAGAGTTTGTTTTGTTGGCATGTGATCTTGATTTTTCTTATCGAACAGGTTACTGCACACCAAACCACATCGCACTGTCAATTACATGAATGACAACAATTCCTTGGACGCTCGGCGAGAAGGAAGTCACAAAAAATCAATGAGTTTCTGCCACCTCCCGCATGCCGTTCATCCCCACAGCTGCTTAAACGAATCAAGGAATTGTTCGTATGTTTCAAAAACTCGTCAGCGAGGTTAAAAACTATCTTAAGAAAAACGGTGGAAAAAGTTAAACTCCTATTAGAAACAGTCACAACACCAGAAACTACCATTCGCCCAATTGTTAATCAGCATGTTAATTCACTGATATACGTCAGCCATGCAAAACCAATGTAATCGAGTACTCCAATTAAAGACAGCAACACATTGCTAAAAGCTGCCCAAGATGAATGAACCTAAACCTGCTTACGTTGCTCAACTTTGCTAATCTGCTCGATGTTGCACTACGCAGCGCGTACAAAAAAATAAAAATGCTTTGCTCTCTCAAAATTTTAGTTGCACATTAGGCAGTCTCCTATATGTCAGCAGCCATTCAAATCAGTCTGCCAACGATAAATTACACGTGAGTGGATCCTGTCTATATAACTAAGACAGCATGCATGTGACATTCCGCTTTACCAAATCTTCAAAGCCAGCATTGGCCATGATGAAGGGCATGTCTGGGTTGCAAGTTCCGGGTGCCCACTGTTACATCACAATAAAGCATGTAACACGCAAGCCGCAAAACCTTTGTTACAAGCGAGCCTTTGCAAACCATGAAAAGCTGACAAAATCAATGACGATAAGCAGGATATATTAAGAACATAGTCGCAAAATCAAAATCACTATTCCAACGAGACAAGAGACTTTGTGCTGCTACTGGTGCACATGTAACTTAAAGGCCATTTCATAGATGTTGATGTTACCTCCATCCTCACTGAAATCGCAACATTCGACTCGTCACGAGCCAAACTCATGGGAACATTCAAAGACGAAGCAAAAACGATGGACATCCGTTTAATAACAAACTGTAGGTCAAACCCAATCAATAAAAACAAACCTTGGTCATTAAGAGAGTGCATCTAAGTAGTATCTTGCGTTTCATTTCAGTCATGTCTAAATTCTTCAACAAAATCCCGGTAAACTGCATCGTTTTGCAATGGTGCGTATTCAGATATCTTTAGTCAGTTTTATCATAAACTTTCAACATCACACAGCTATAGGCAAAAAGATAGAGCGGAGATTTCGGTGCATTAAGACTGATCGTTCCGCACAAGCCAACTATGAAAGGGAAGGAGCTGGAAAAGTTCGGTCCGACAATTTTTTGTAAAAATAAAACGAAGATGAAAATGATTCATCCATCTTTCCGAAGTGGAATATAAGTTACAAAATTTAGCACCGCTTGCAAAGTTCTGTCTTGATTTTTTGTTCTGATCTTTGCTTTTTCTGTAGAAATCACATTCTCTTTACCTAAACATTCACAAACACCGTCCTGGAGATAATTTTCACAAATTCTACATCGTTGGTTGAACGGCTTCCATTCCAGACACCTTGTGCAGCTGTGATGACGTGTGACATGATGACATGTACCATGTTGACGTGTACTATGCTGGCTTGTGACATGTTGACGTTTACAATGTTGACGTGTACTATGATGACGTGTACTATGATGACGTGTGACATGTTGACGTGTCCTATGTTGACGTGTACTATGATGACGTGTGACATGTTGACGTGTCCTATGTTGACGTGTACTATGATGACGTGTGACATGTTGACGTGTACTGAAATTGCGATGATTTATCTTGAAAGGCGAAGCAAGTCATCAGAATAATTCGCTGCCCCCAGCCGTACTTGTCTGCGCCCAGTCTAGAAAAGCGTTAAGATCATCTTGCAAGATGTTCTGCAGTTGTGAAAAAGAGCTCACAACTTCAAAGTTTGATTCAAAATATAGAACGCTGGTACTAAAAGCGGATATCCATCTTTACAGCTTCAGGTCAAATTCAACCCCAGGTCAGTTCTTCACACCACCATGCAACATCTGTTGGTCCGACGCAAAAATGTTACAAACCCTTTCGGATCGGATCACAATCCAGAGATTGTTAGAACCGCTGAAACTTAAGTTGGTTGGTGGCAGAGTCACGACCTACGATGTAATTTATGTCAACCTACTTAGTAGGGACAGTTCGAGGCGATGGCATCGAAAAGTAGATCAGTTAAGCACAAGGAATCTTGGTCGGAGGCTGAAGACGTAACGCAATATGTTTGAAAGCAAATGAAAACTACCACACGCAACTAACAGCGAAGCAGCAAAAGCGGAATGAGTATTGCTGGTAGAGCCCGACAAGGTTAGGAAAAACGCACACAATACCTGCTTGGTAACGCCAGGACCTTCTTCGTTTACAAACTACGCAAGGCAAAAATAGAGCTGGATTATGGTCACACTCCATTTGTTATTGACGTAGGCGCGCATGCGCAGTATCGTATTCTTACGTCAAACGGTTTAAAGCAGGTGGGGTAGAACAAAGTGGTTTGACCGCGTGACTTTCAGCGCAAAGATTAAATTTACACCACTTTATTTCTCTGCACTTGGTCCTTAGGGTAGAGTTTATCAAATAGCAAGTTCAAACTTGCTGAAGGAAATCAATGAAATTTCACGAAAATGTCGTTGAAGTTTCGAAGACAACTACTAAAAACATAATTATACTCGTTTGTGAGCAATTACCTCTAAAATAAACTCAAGTATCCGATCTTGAATTTACCGACACACTGTCTGCATCACAGCAAATACCATGAAACCCTTCAAAATTCGACCTTGTTGTGATCATTTCTGCAAGACGCAGTAAATATAAAAAGCCGAATAAGCAAACCTTAACTAAAAAAAAACTTTTTTCAGGCTGCACATAACAGTAGCGTTACCTGTAGGTTCATTTTATCGCATTGGTTCTTAATAGCAGCGAGCAGGTGCGTGTAGTCTGGTTTGGGCAGTTTGACCCCGGGAAAAAGGTCAGAGGTGATACCGTTGAACAAAGGCAGGTCATGGGCTAAGAACTTGGGAAGATTGACGTCAATGATCGACCTGAGCATCAGTATGTCTTCATTCTCTTCTGGATACGCAAGCTGCAAACAAGCAAGGCAGTGAGTCAGGTCATGTCCTCGATCCTTGCGCGACCAACCCTTTGATGCTGCGCGAGCTGAGGAGTCAGGGAGCATGCCCAACACGCATGCGCAGAAACAAAGTTATTCATTAAATATTTTGCAGAATTTCACGCAAAGCATTTCGTGAATGACGTAAAAGTTAAGGTATTAGGTTCTAGAAAGTAATATGTAAGTCTTTATGTAAATGTACTGTTGCATATGTTGGAACTGCAACAGTTTCAACTAGACTTGCCACACCTGTTTTGCGTCTAATAACTGACTGCGGTATAACAGGCGCTCTAATTGGAGGTTTGTAGTCCACTCACATACTGACCACTGGCTCCAGTAACTGCTGCCACATGATTTGTGTTTTTAAGCAGAGATTATGAATCTATTCGCAAAAAACATTCCGTGCTGTTTGTGGCTCTGAGCATCAAAACGCGTTGAAGGCGGATGATAAGGAAGTTATAAAGAAACGTGACTCTGCCTGTGCAAAACTGCTCGCAAAGTACGAACTGCGGAATTTCAAACCACTCTAAAGGTATTTGGACCTTCCTCTTTAAATATCAAGGCAACTATAAGATTTGATCAGCTCTGACTTAAGTCCCGCTGTCAAACTGGATACATGCAGCAGCATTTTTTCAAAGATTTTTTTAAGGAGTTTGCCACAACAGAGATAGGGCATTACTTCAGCAAACCTTCCTATACTTCAGAAAACCTTCCTATACTTATCTTTTATTATACAAGTTGAACGTTTTTCGAAAAGTTTGGAACTGAGAGGCTCCCACTGAGCGTGCCACTGAAGTTCCGCTCTACCCGCAAAATATCGCCACAGTCAAGTAGCTGAGAAACAATGAAGACAGAAGTGAAGGAAAGGTGCGTTTACCTTGAGGTTGGCTGCAGCAGTCAACACGGATTTAACCGCTCGCATGCCGTAGTCATAATGATGCTGGGAGGACAGTTGCTCGGAGCAAAGACGGTACGTCGCCACGATCTTAACCGATAGCGGCCGAGCACTGACGAAGCCACAACTGGAAATTAAACAAAAGCTCCATTTACTCTAAAGTTTTAAAATGCAACAATGCAAATATTTGGCCTTTCTCAGCTTGAAAAAAGTGTTTGAAATCTCTGTGTTGTTTGTTTTTTTTAAAATACCGACCAACGCTTGCTGCCGATAACTCGTGAATGAAACATTCAGAATAGGACGCAAAATTATCTTTTTTTAAAACAGCATTTACCGAATAACAACATCGGCATCTAACCCGAAATGCATCACTTCAATGTTTACTTCGCGCTCACATATCAGACAATTTGTTCCGAATGAGAACTTCTGTTCCTTCAACTTGCACCACCAACACTTTGTTTCTCAACTTTTCTGAATCTTTTTGCTCTGGTAGAGTTCAAGCATTAATGGGGGAAGAACACATTGCCTGACTACTAAACACTTTGCAATGGCGGACGTGCTTCTCCAACCTCTTCCAAACATCACAGTTGCGTGTTTCCGCCAAGTGATTAAAGAAGCTCAGTCAACCAAGTTTGTAAACACTTAGTTGTTTGCCCAACAACTTAAAATGTAGTTTCAGCTGCTTCACCAATAACTTCAGCCCAGCAGACCAGATACAGAAGCACAAGCAAGACGAACGAGGTGGCAAAAAGTTTTTAGAGGATAAAAGTGACATAACAAGAAATTTTTTTTATCAGAAATGAATTTCGTGTCTGTTTTGTTGTTTTAGACGGGTTTGTATTTCAGAACAAAATCCTTGAGCAACGATTCAGATGATAGTAAGACGCTGATTAATCTTTCTCACCATTAAGCTGACGTGCGAAAAAACACTTGAAACAAAATTGTCACAGATAAAGCTGCAGGATGGGGCCACAGTCGACCACATACTACTGATCAAAGTCTTCATGTACAGCAAAACCCTACGAACAAAAGCGCTTGAACCTGAGTTTTAACATTTATAATGTTACAACAAAATATGAAAATTACTGTAAGTGGTTTTTCAAAATCAAAGGTTTTTAGTGTCAAACAGCCAATACCTAAATTTTCCTAAAAATTAATCAACATTTTGGCGACTGTGCACGTAGCAATGGAATGACATACCCTACTTCTTACAGAAAACACCATAATTCAAGTTGTTGAAGAAATTTACAATGGGTTTGGACCTGCTTCTACAACATCTATTTCAGCTTTTCTCAAATAAAAACGGCCTCAGACCCGTCAGCAAACCCTGGTTGTAAGGTCAAAGGTGAGGTTCCACGTGACACACTTCCACCCGAAATTGCGACCTCACAGCAACTTAAGAATAAAAATTAATAATTTTGGTTTGATTATAATAAATATCACGGCCAAAGCAAACGATACAACTGACATCTTGCAAACGTTTCTATAACTACTGTTATCATCCTCAGTGCATAGCAAAAGTGCATAGCATAGGATGATAACAGTAGTTATCGAAACGTTTGCAAGATGTCAGTTGTATCGTTTGCTTCGGCCGTGATATTTATTATAAGGCTATTCAGCACCTCCGTTTTTCGTGTACCAAAGTTGGTTTGATTAAGAATAAAAAACTATGATTTGCACCACAAATTTACCAGTGGTGTAAAAATACTAAGTAAACTGCCTCTTTCCTGTGAGTACTATATGAATTTTTATCTTTGTCATAGAAAATAGATTTGCTGCGTCCGGTCCCATGTAAAGCATAACACTGACACTGTGCTTTGGAAAAATGCAATGCTTTATAACAGATACAAATTTACAAGAAAGTCAAAACTTTCTAAGATGGATTAAACAATGTGTTGAGTTCATTATACAGAGCAAGGATAGAACCCCATGGATCTGGTACCGCTTAAGCATTCCTTCAAAAACACTTGTAGGGTGACACTGTTATTCGATATCATGAGTTCCCTGCGATAAGATCAGCTTCTAGCGATCAAATTCACTAAATTACCTCATGGCGTTTCACATTCGAAACACAAAATATTACCATTCGTTTTTTTAGTTATTGAAAATGTTTAAGCGGTTCAAGCTCTTTAATTAGGCCAGCGTGGTCCAACTACAGGCCCGCGGATAGAATTTTTAAGGTCCGCGAGCTTTCTGTGTATTGATTGTTGTGTGGATGTTACAGGAGGAAATTTTAATCAGAACACGCATAGCATCTGTTATACAACGGCGTGAGACTAGTAGACTGTAGAGAGCTTCTGGAAATTAGTCAGCAAAAATAGGTTTCCCAAATTGAAAGATTTCACACTAAAAATGCGTTCGACGTTTGGAAGCACGTACGTGTGTGAGAATACATTTTCTACCATGAAGCAAGTTAACTAAAAACTAAATCGAATGGAAGACAAAACACTGGACCATGTTCTCCGACTTGCTACCACAAATTTGGTTTGGCCCCCCTTTTAAGATTTTTAAAGAAAATGGCAGTTCATACCGCACAACCAAGTGACTAAATCAAAATGTGCCTCTTAAACAACTTCGCCATTTTTCCATTGAGAAGGCCTCACCCCGTCATATATCAACATATGCTGAACTTCGACCCACCATATATCAATACACACCTCACCTCAACCAACCATATATCATCATCGCACACGTTACAAGTGTGGACTGCTGCGCATTTGAACTTCACAGATTACAAAATAAACAACAATAAAGTACAGTTTTCATCACTTTCATCTTCGTGCGAACCATATTCTATGATCACGTGACCTCACCTGTAAAGCATGATTTCCGAAATCATGGCGTAATCCGGAACCATCATCGCTACAGGGCGAAACAATGCTTTGAGGTTGTCAGGGAGTTCCGACCGGCCTGCATAACCTGCATGCAAAAGCAGCAAGAGAAGGATGAAGAATACGCTTAATGTTTGAGATAGTTTATTCAACAGGCCAGCAGCTCTCTAGCGGGCTCCTTGAAAAGTCTGGCTACATTCTGTCAGAAGTACAAATTGATCGAGTTTCTTAAGGCCAGGAAGGATCAGGTTCGTTGCTGAATTGAAACTATCCGGAGACGAAAGACAGTGTTTCTGAAACTTGTTAAGTTTTTTGAAATGAATATTTTTCATGGAAGCCAGTGATGGGTGACGGACACCAACAGCCAATCACAGGGCATTTTGAATCGAAGAATTTGTTGACAACATGCATCTAATCATCTGGTAGATATTTAGATATATCTCTGTTATGTGCTCTCTGCTCGCCATCAACCAATAGAGAAGTTTTCTGCGGAGTACCTGGGTTCATGGTGATGAACACCGCGCAGGTGTTGTCCAGTTTGATCTCAGTCCCCTCAAACAACAAAGTATCATTGCCAGAGCGGATCCCACTCTGGATGGTGAGGATCTGTTGAGCGACAACCGACAACACTTCCAGGTCNATCCGGTTGAACTCATCGAAGCATGACCACGCTCCACAAGACGCCAAACCCTGTCACGTGATTAAAAACCATGCTTGCATGCGACGCAACTTAAATCCGGGTAAACACTCACGAACACCGTGTATGTTAAGGCTCCAAAGGCATTTTTAAATTATTGCAGAACGACCTTTAATTAACTTCGTGGTTATGAGACTAGACGTATGGCGTTTGCGAACGAAACGACTTTACTAATCAAAAAATTCATGCTGCAGGTTTCGAGACAACGAGTAAAACTATTATTTAAGAATAATATTCCGCAGATAAATATTTATGTGAATCCGATAAAACTACTCGTTTCAATGCAGCACCTTTAACGCTATCAACGTAAATGGGAATTACTGGCAATGCAAGCAACTTATAAACAGACATGTAAAAGACAAATGGGAAATCTTGAAAAAGTATCACCTTGAAGAACTTCCCAAGAGCGATGTAGTCGAGCCCGTCTGAGCAATTGAAAACAACGCACTGTTTAGCAATAGCTTTGGCCAAATCTTTGGTCGTTTCCGTTTTCCCGGTTCCGGCAGGGCCTTCGGGTGCGCCACCAAGATGGAGATTCAGGGCGCCAAACAATGTCCTGCAGCATGCATGGTTTCATACCAGGTATACAAAAAACCAAATGGGTGAAATTAACCTGATTTTAACTTCATTCAGTGTTTGTGTTGACCGGAAGAATATTGTTGCGATCGGAAAATCCCGAGCGGCAAGTGCGCAAAGCTTCACACTGGCACAGCAAGCAACAATAGAGATCAAATGCCATGACCACTCTATTATTGCTTGTTCGCGCCACTTACATATGGTGTTGTTCTTCGCGCACATTCCGTTCGTGGTGAACCGCGCATTCAACGCAACGCCAGCGGAGAGGTTGCAACAATACGATTTCAAGTGCAAGTGGCAGAGACGGGATTTTGCGAAGAGTTCACGGCGAGACACTTCGCGACAAAGTGCGCAGCTGTGAAGTTCTTAAAACCCTCAATGTTGATCCACTTCTCCCAATAGAGAGATCCCAGCAAATTCGATCCACCCTGTGTCCAAATGTCCCAGGAAAGACTGGCGAGACAAGTCCTGCTGGCTACACCCACGGGAAAGCGGCCCAGAGGTTGGACAAAGAACAAGGTGGAGTGACTACATCTCCGACCTTGCTTGAAAGCCTCGCAAGAGGAAAAACGTGTTTAAAAATAGATGAATGAATGTTTATCGCATCATGCGTAAATCCAACAGCGTTTTTTCAGGCAGTCAAACGATATTAACGCAATTTTAATTGCATTTATTGCATAATTTCGTCAAACACTCTACCGGTTTAAATTTTCAGTCACAGAACATCCATGCAAAGCAAACACACCAAATTGATATTTACAATCATAGACTGATGTTCTAAAAAATTTGGTCAAAAACAAGTTAGATAAATTCTACCTCAATGAATCGTGGCAATGAATATTGTTGTTGGGCAATTCGACCGAAATTGTGTGAAAGTTCAGTACATCTGCGACGACGGTTCCGGAAAGTCAATAATCCCCAACTTTTCTATCGGGAAACTACTCTGAAGCGAATTTCTCTCAACACATGATTGTTATGGTCCAGCAACTGCCCACTTATCATCATTCCTCAGCCACGAAGCATCTCTGGCCATGCATGACGGGGCACGTGACCCTTGAGGACCAAACTATTTCTTGCTATTTTGCACAAGAACCCCAACTAACCCACCAACCCAGAATCGTCAGGTGTGTTAAATTTTGCAACGATCCGCATTTACCTGTAACATCTGTCGGTGAGGGGTGTAATCACAAGACGGGGGGTGTTTCCCAGGTACTCATAACCATACGCCAGACCAGCATTGATCATCCTTGTTTGCATGTTGTCCTCCTGCAGCACCAACATAAACATGAAACGCTTTTTCATCGTTGAAAACTCAAAACGCAAAAAAGCAAGTCTCTTAAAATTTACTTTATATCTTTCAAAACTTTTTTGCTGTAGGTAAGAATGACCGGATTTTTCACTGACCTTTTCTATTGGACACGGTCTTGCACATTTCAAATGAACAGAAAATATAAATTTCATACAAAATTTGAAAAAAATACAAACTTGGCTCTTCTAGTTAAAGTTGAATGTGTTGTTTTTTACAAAGATGGTAGATTAATTTAGCCTCGACTTGACGGAATAACGCAATCCCCCATACGCTACCTTTTCTATGATGTAACCCGTAATGACGCACGTTGGTTCTCTTTTACGTCACTAAGATGCTCAGTGGTTTGGTTTGATGGAAACATTGAGTAAAGAAGCATGTGAGAAGGTCACGTGCACGGCTTGGACAGCACTAAAAACTTGGAATCATTTAATGTTGTAACCAGTGTTGAAAAGCGTTTGAATTTGTCACATTTGTGAGGATTTACCAACGACATGGGGCAAAAATGCACAATTTTTGTTGAATGTTGAAAAGTGCTTCATTTTAGCAGCTGGAGCTGTTTGCTGGTAAAGAAATAGAGACCAAGATACTTTTTTCTCATAGGAGACTTGAAACTTATTGGGCTGCGGCTTAGTAGTCCAGTCGATTGTACATTGCAAGAGAAGGAGTTTGAAATTGCAAGTTGCGCCTTAAATGACTAAAGTCTGAAATTCCTGGTGTGGGATTCCCTGGCCTAAGGCAGCCATGCTACGATTTTAATTTGTAGAAATTGCTGAATCCATTCACAGAAGACCACAAAAGGTCTTTCTTATAGTTTCATACCTGGCCACACCAGGCACCAACTTGTAATGAAAACCAGAAAAGATTGATTTATCCCAAACCAAGCTACAAAACTCATCACCTACTTGCTACTTCAGTTCTGCGAAAACCTCACCTCCCAGTAATATCTCAACTGACATAGCCAAGCAAAGTCATCCTCAGTTTGTATCTTATTTTTGACAAGGTCAGCCAAGACATCGCGAGCATGGACATCCAACACGATTAAAGCACCAAGGGTCACGCGGTTCTGCTTCGATAACTTCCCGCGGACCATGAAGACAATATCGGAGATGTCTGCATTGCTCTTTTCCAAGTAATCTTGCATTGCCTGAAACACAGGTGGTCAAATGTAGTGAGAGATAGGACAAGTTTAAATCACAAATTTCTGGAAAACAACTTTCACGCATCGATTCGCAACCAAATTAATCAGCGCAAGAATGCACAGGTTGGGCTGAGAAATATTTCGTCATCACTCCATGGCAGCATTCACCTGCGGGCCACTCTTCAGGGCCGAGTGGACGTTGTCTGTCCAATACTTCTGCGTGACACAGAGCACGGCCTGGCCGGGCCACTTCTTAACCCACTCCGTCCGAGATTCAACTTTAAAAGCTTCAAGAGACTCCGATATGACCTGAGCAGCAACAATTCGGAAACGTCGGCTGGGTATGTCAAGTAAGTGAAGAAGTTTTACTCGGAAAGTTTTTGGAGATTACCAGGTAACATTCTTCACAGGAAAAACACAAACTTGCCAAATATCAGCAAATACTTTGCAGTTCAAATACTCACTGGCATTTTAAAATAATTTCTGCGCATTTAAAGTCGAAAAGAAAATTCTGAGGCAACAACTAAAACAGGACCATATTTTTAACAAATTTTGAATATTACCATCATTATGAAATGTATTGTTAATCTGCAGTGAATTCTTGCAGACAACAACTGGCGAGTTTGAGCACCTACTGTCGTTGTATGAAGCCTGCGTTGCACAATGTTTGAGGAAGTGAAACAACGCGTAAAGGTTTTTAAATTACAGTATTATCATATTTTTGTCCGAAAATCCTTGTAATCCACGTCTCAAGACCTTCAGTGCAAAATTCTATACTTGCAAAATATCCAGTCCAGCAATGTGTGACGTTGAAATCTACCTACGTCGTTGAAAACGTCTGANCAGGACGGTCATAATCTCACCTGACGCAAACTTTTCACCATGTCTCCTTCCAGTTCCAGCAGCCATTTTTCGACTTGTCCACGTGCCTTGGCAGTTGATATTTGGTCGACCATCTTCACCACTTCACCCTCAGAACTCTTGATATGAGTGATATCTGCAGAGTGTTTCAACAGGTTTCAATCCTTTACATCATCTTTTGGTGACAATAGCCTGTACATATGAACCTAAACGTAAATTTTGACCCAAAAACTGTAGAACTTCCGTATGATTCCACCTGGGCCAGATTTTCAAAGATGTTGCATTCTGACATAAAAGTTATGCAGATAGCATTAAGTTTGTTGCAAACGGCATTAGTCTACAAAAGCTGATTTTTCTACAAAAGCTGATTTTGAAAGGAACGAACGGTCTGCTTCACAAAATAAAGAGAAATTGTTGAATTCAAAAGCAAGCCACGAATCGCAAATTCATCACAAGTGACAAAACCCTCGTGGCCATTACAGGTGAGGGATGTTTGAAATCAACTTTTGAAGTTGCAAAAGTGCCGTAAAGCCGGACCTTCAAAGTGTGTAAGTTGGAAAATACCTCTGGTCTAGAATGTCAGCGTTGATTGCCTCCCTGTGCAGCAAAACCAGTTTGTTTTATTATTATTTACGTTTCAGACGGTGGTTTTCTTTGATTTAATCAAATCTTTCACTAAGATAATGTCTGAACAGCGTATGTTTCAGAACAATCCTTACCGAGGATGTCAGTAAATTCAAGCTTGGCGATACCCTCAAAGCATTTTTTCAAATGAGGCTGAACTCGCGTTGGATCTTTCGTTTCAGATAAGATTTCCAGAAGTTCGTCGTTCGATAAGAAGAAGAATCTGCACAGAAATCAAACACGAGGTGTTGGTTTAACAGCCGTAAGTCGTGGCTCAGTCTAATAAACTTACATTTTTTACAATGAGGTTTACCCTTATTTTTATCTCAATCAATACGTGAACAAATCAGAAGCACTGAAAGCACCGGGCAATATGACACAAAGTATCGCTGCAAGCTGCTTGAAGACGCCGATTTAATAAAAAGTTTTGTGACCAAAGAAATCTTTCTCGGTGGACAAACACACTACACGGTAGTCAGCAATGTGGCCACCTCGGGAAGTACAAGCGCTTCTTTTCCAAGTATTCATTGAGTCCTTTGAGTATGAGTTCGAGAAGTTCGTTTGATTTCTTCAATTTTTCGAGCATTTTGTCGATTTCGATCACAACCAGCACGTGCTTGTCCTGAGGCAACAATAAAACTTAAATCACCATGACCGTTAATCATTACTACAACCGTAAGTTTTCAAAAGCCTGTACGCAAAGCCACAGGAAAGTAGCCCCTTATCAATTCAACATCCTGAAAGGATGCCTCCAAATGTATTGCGAAGTTCTTCCTGTGCATGAGAATATTCATTAACGAGGAATACCAAGTTTGAACTGATTGAAATCGACTAACAAACATTTTATAAATGAAAAATGACTTCAGTTATATTTTTGAGAAAGGCGTTTCAAGACTTTATGTGGCACGGCATGTTGAGAGCCTCTCCTTCATGGACCAGCACTACCATAAACGATCCTCAGAAGCAATGCAACTGCCTCAAATACGTTGGTAAAAAAATAAATGGCCTTTTATCTGCTCACGTATTTCTGACAACTTTTTGGTAAAGTATGGTGCATGCCGACTGGCTGAACATGCCCAACCCGCAACACCGTCTCACATGCTACTTTAAATCCAAGCACAGAACCAGCTTCTGTATGACATAAACAACAGCTGTATTTTGCAGCAACAATCAGTTGGTATCTGAAAGAAAGATCGCAAACAAGAAAAACCTCAGACACAAACTTTCTTGTTGCCACCCGCAACAAAACTACTCAGTGTTCACGGACCACGGGGCAACACATCTTGACTTTGGTGTCTGCCGCTGCGCAGCGAATTGCGGTTATTCAAATGCCACGAACACGAAGAACTGAAACTGACTTCAATAACGAACCAGGCTCTGTGTTGTAGTACGACGCCACCTATTTCGTGGTTCTTTAATTTTTCTATTAAAAAAGTCTTCAGACTAGTTCAGATCCTCCACGCCCTTTATACTAAAAATCCCTACAGTTATACTTGGAAAAGAGTGAAGTGCACCAAGCCGGTGGTAAATAATATAAACCGTATTGTATTGTGTAACGTCTTCACTCCCACACGCAAGGCGCTAGACTAAACATGCATCGCAGTAACAAGGAATACACAAATACATGAAGGAAGACGAGGATATATACATGGCAGTAGTAGAGAGTATACGCCTCATGGCGCTAATACATTCACGTTGACGAAACAAAGGCTTTCAAGACACACGCATGAATGACGTCATCATGATTATTATAATGTAGAACTTTCATTGGTCATGAAGATCGAGAAAGTCCTTTCTCAATAAAGGCACAGACATGTTTACAAAACTAATGATTGTATCATGATTTGAAGGTTTGGTTTGTAAGTTGAGTATTTCTTTCACAACTTAGTGAAACGCCTGTTAACAGAGAATCGTGTAGAAGAAAATCAATTGTCAGATTCTTATTGGCTGTCAAGTATAATCTTTCAACTACTGACCTGCGACGATGCGTTAAAACAGACACATGCTGTTAAGTTTTCTAGAGAGTTAAACCGCTTGTGTCTAGTAGCTGGTTTGCGCAGATACTTTTCCCGCTCTTGTCATTGTTTCCAGGTCAGGTGCCGTCACGTGACCATGCTCTGGGCATTGTGATTAAGACGCCATCTTTGTGTGCGTGAGTTAGCCTTTACGAGCATGGGTGACGAATCCTTCGAATATTGCGCAGTAATACAGTAGCACAGCTACCGTAGCTGCATAGTTAGGTAGTTGTGTTCCCAGTTTATCTGCTGATGTGAATTCTCGTGAGCAGCAACTTGTCTGTGTTCCTAGCTTCCGGGAGTGCTGCGAATTAAACTACTGTACTCCAGTTGTTCACTTGTTGTGGGCCAGAAGTTTGTACTGTAGTTGCTGTGTGGTTCCAGCCA
>JGI24022J15233_10003438_pt1 | contig 15702 bp, 13 predicted proteins | sample Ectturendosymbi2_FD_15233 | JGI IMG/M metagenome (IMG submission 15233)
TTGTAGTCTTGAGTTTGTTTTTTCTCTGCTGTTACTTCAGCCTTTTAACTTTTCACCTGTAAGCTTTGCTTGCAATTTTCATGACTGAGGATGCGTAATTTTACGTGAAATCGATTTCCGATTAAACATTTGCTGATCGATTTCTTGCTTGCACCCATCGTGGAAAGAACTTAATTCGATACAGTGCTAATAACACAACTGATTCATCCAAACCAATTTCTAGTTTTTGATGCCTCTGAATTACGACTTAGAATCAAAACAATCATCTTTAAGTTCAACACACTTCAATTACATGAAAGATACAAACGTAAATTACTGAGCGATTGCTATTCGAGTAACATTAGTGGAAAGCAGGCAAATACTACGGGCATAAACGGTATTAATGCATAGAACGGTATTAATAAGCAGTAGCAGTTATTTCGAAATCAAAAAGATACAAAGGTCAAAAATACGTTTCTTGCATTGCAGCTTTCGTAAGCTTGTGCTGCGTAAGCTGTTAATGTACGGCCGAGTTATCGATGTTTCAAAAACCAATAAAAATTTACCTTATCGCCTGTTGATCCTTTCTCACCTCTTTCACCAATTAAACCCTGCAAAGATTGTTGCAAAATCAAACCTGAATTATTTTGAAGAAAATATAATACACCAGGAAATATTAAATGTGCGTTTTTCGGGAACAATCTATAAAAGAGATTTGCTATTCGCCTCACGCAAACATCACTGTCCGTTGTTTGCAAAGAACAAAATAATACGAGAAACAAAGTTTGGTTGTTAAAAGCAGAACAATATCCACGTATCATGCGGTAAAACCACATTCTGTCTGGTCTGGGGGCAAAAGGGCAGTTTGCATTGCACGATAAGGTTGTTTGACAGATTTCAAGTGTTGCAAGAGTTATGAACGTCTGCGATGACAATAGAACAGGATGGATTTTATCTTGATCAATAAATTATTTATTTCAAAATTTGACAAAGGAGAAAACCGTGGCATATTTTCTACAACCGATTTATTTTCCACACTATGGACAAAAATGTGAATTTGTTTTGTTGAGGTTTATTCAAGATAGTGGCTGCATGTTCCAATCCATTTCTGGTAAAGATAATATAAATCGCTTTTTAACTTGATCTATGCTTAGAACAAACTTTACAGACTTTTTGGGAATACCACAAAGCCTACGTTTGCAATGAAGCAAATTTTTAAATTTAACAAATTGCCCTTAAAAAGTCGAATCGGTTCAATTATGTTTAAACACCAATCATGATACAACTCACAACGCTGGTTTCCACGACAACGTCAAAACTTTTTTGTTAAATTATATGTCGTGATTCTCAAATTTTTTCACATTTGTTTATACACTCCATAGCACTCACAGGATTTCCATCTTTTCCATCACGTCCAGGAAGTCCATCTATTCCTGGTTCCCCCTTGTCACCATCGGATCCATCTTTTCCAGGTGGGCCAGGAGGGCCTATGTCTCCCTTTAATGACAAAAACGTCACCACACATAAAAAATGTTTTGAAACAGGAAGTGAATTTTTGAATCTATACCATTTTTGAATCTATGTCATTTTTGTGCATATTTGGAATGTGCGAAAAAGTACATGAAACTGAAGAATTTATGTGCTCTTGAAAACAAGCAGATTTAGCAGAAGTTTTGTCGAGACAACGGCACGCACGTTTCCGTTGGCGAAATTCCACAGATCGCCAGCGGTCACGCGCCGTATGTCAAGCTGGCAACAAACTTTAAAGCGTCTTAAACTGACTTTAAACAGTGAAGCAAACAGCAGCAGACAGACACTTTCACTCAGCTATCGCCTAATTAGGAAGGGTGCCTGAGCTCGACATCACGTTCGGGTTCGGACGAAATTCCCGCCGTAACCGCGAGATCTATTTCGCATGCGTGGGTAGCGACCGATTCGATGCTTTGCCTCATGAAGTTGGAAAAACTATGAAGCGCGGTTCGCGCCAACACGAAGATTAACTCGGCGCCAACAACATCATTAAAATCTCGAACTGTCGCGAAATTACTTGAAGTTGACGTGTGTCTGTTTGCAACACGTTGATAGAGTTGAAGTGTCTCAAACTGGGGTCTGCGACAAAATGAAAGCAACAAACGTATTTTCCATTTTTACCAACCCTAAAAATTCTTAACTATTTGGTATCAAACGTGATACAGTTCTTCTGAATGAAGTTATGTTTTGTCGATAACTTTTACTATTTTTGGCAAACTTTCCTTCCAATAAACAGCTCAACCAATGACAATGACTTTGAAAGCNGCAACAACACATGGGTCTGTTTGAGACACGTGAAGCTGAAANGAGGAAATCGCATTCCATCAAATCCACTCCATTGTAATGATGTGTTTTCGATNATAATCCAAGAAGAACAAAATCACACTGATTATATCATCGTTGAAAAATCGTAAACGCGGTTTGCTTTACGTTCTCCTGAAACCAAACGTGTTTTTTTACTTCATAATGGACGTCACGTCACCGCCAAACATTCTTTCAATTTCGTTCCGCTGTCGAGCGAAATATCTGATTTCACGCCATCTGCGCATGCGCAGAGTAATATTCTACGCATCAAATACGTTGAGAAAACTNGTGATTAGGGATCAGGGTTTGGTGTTTAGGTATGTGCGTCGGGTTATGGTCTGTGTTAGAGTTAGAAGAATAAAAACAATTGAAGTCAAAGACTAAGTCAAATATCTTTTAGTGGTTATAGTTACTCCCATATCATAGCTTGTTGTGGGTATCTGACATATACCCTAAAAGTTTTCGTTAGCACCACACACATCAAAAAAGTAATCGCCAAAGTATTCCTCTATTTCGCACAGATCAGAAATTTCGCTTGAAACCGGCAAAACAGAAGCTTTCTCGATAAATATTTTATGGCAATAAGTGTTCGCGATCAGGGAAGTGTTGTCTCTGTATTAGACAATCAGCATAATGAAGAAAGCGCTGGAGACGTTTTTGCGTTTCGTTCATTTTACACTTGAAATCAACATGAGGAGGTTTTTGATTCATGCGTTTAAAAAAACATTCCGCCATCGTTTGTTGATATCAATCAAGAAAGCGATTATTTTTTAAGTGAGCAACAACCTCAAAAATGCAGGTTTGTAGACGCAAGGTTTCCAGCAAACAAACTATACACACGACCTTCCTCGCTCCGTTCGCATAAAGCACCAAATAAAGGAAACATTTCAGAGGATCGTTTGACGAGCAGCCAAGAAATGCTCGAGCTAATCCTCGTGGAAACGATTCGTGACGGAGGCCAATTTTTCAAGGTTTTTTCAACTAAAAGCTTCGCTCGATTCGTTGAAGAGCTCCTGGCAGCGAAAGGAAAGAATGCGACCCTTAGTGACCTCACAAACAGCAACATCGCCGCGTTCAGATTGGGGAGAAAGTGTTTTTTTTTCGTACGTATGGTGTTTGTTTGCAAGCAAACAGCGAATACTGAAGTGTCTCGTTGAATACGAGGGACGCATTTTATTTCATGACATGTAAAGTTACGCGATGCCAGTGTGTGCTTATAAACTGAGGGAAAAAGACAGTACCCAGCCGGAGCTAGCAGGCTACAAACTGTTTTTGCCCAACCATAGCGACCATACAACTGCACTGAATAACTGAGCTGATGTAACTACCGCGGAATTCCTTTGCGTCCACCCTTGCCGTGAAAATTCAACTGAGGCTGTTTTTCAACTATTCAACAGCAAGGCTATTTTCGCTTGTTTAAGTTGAAATTACTCTGCATCCAGTACGATGAGATACACTTTTCTCTCCTAAACCAGCAACTTGATCAGCTTGTGCTCGCGAAGAACTACCAGAAAGGGCATAAAACGAACCCTCCTCTAACGATTCAGTGGCTATTGTACAAACGTCGTTCGGGCAATTTCGGGACGATTCGGAACAAGTATATGGAAATACAGTGCGTATGGCGGTGGAAGGACATTCTGAACGTGGATTGCATTTCAAACGTTTATGATCTGTAAAATGCAGAGATTGATATTTCTTCAAAATCAGCTTCATTGAAACGTTATTTTCTATTGAAGGTGAAAGTTGACAACTTTCCTCAAATAAAAAACACAGTCCAGTGTAAAACCGTATTCTGTAACCTCAAACAGCTCATTTTCAATTTATTTGTTTCTAAGGAAGAGAGCATTAACTTGACAACCTATTCGTTTCATAACTAGAAGCGCTTGATCAGGCGATGTAACTAAAACATTAACTGAAAATGACGTTTGAATCCACAGATGGCAGCCTACGTATTACTGTTGAGACAGAATGACAAGCACCACCACGTACCATGATTTCACAATACTCTTTCATTACAAATCTCGCAATCTTACTCTAACTCCGGTTGCTCCATCTTCACCTGGTGGTCCTTGAGCTCCCTGCATATAAATTTTCAAATTTAATACCAATCTATGGAATCAAATACGCCATACAATTAATACTGCGACAGAAACAAATATTACATTTAATTTATATTTGATTTCGACAATTCACTGAAAAGCATTCCACATCCAATTCACCTTTTCGCCAGATCGTCCGTTGACACCAGGTTCCCCCTGCAAAAAAACAATAGCACATTTTTTGTCAACAAAACGTATAACACGAATAGTGAAAAAATGAATTGTGGCACATTTGGTAAACTTTCGGGCCGTTAACTACGTTTTGCAACAGTGGAAGGAGATGAAACGTTAACAGAAGCAACGCGAGGTTTCACAAAAGTTTAATATTTCAGTTATACCAATGCTTCACATTTATCCACACAATCAAACATTTACACACTTGGTACTAAATTAACTCACAGCCCTGCCGTCTCTTCCAGGTATACCATCAATTCCGTCATATCCCTTCTCTCCTCTCGCCCCTTCAGCCCCCCTTTCGCCAGGGGGTCCTTGAGTTCCCTGAAAAACAAGAGAAATAGATAAGCAAGACCTTCATTCGGATGATACGAATGATCATCTACACAAGTCCTCATATTTGGCAGAAGCATTTCTTAACAAACGATTTCTCACTTGTTTCCCGTCACGACCGTCGCTTCCATTGAATCCACGTTCTCCTCTCTCTCCCTAAATAGTAAAATTCGTTGGAAGAAAGCGTTGTCGTTTTCATATTGAGTAATAAATCCAATATAACTGGTCTCTTTACCACGCTTGCAACGTGTGTTTAATTAGCGTTTAAGACTTTAAAAATGCGTTAACACTATCGTAGTAGCAAATTCTATGATTTCGTTCAACAAGGATAATTCTCTTAAAAAACGAAAAGAGTTGGAGCACATAAAACAACGTTTAATGACGTTTTGTTCGTTCATCGACGTACACAGATGCATTAGGCCTCCAGGAAACGCCACATATCAAAATAATCGAAGTTCAACAACTGAAATCCTTACAGTTGAAAACCGACCACAAAACATGTGAAGGAAAACTGTGAGTGAAACACTTCGCTCTCTCACCCGTTCACCCGGGGGTCCCGCAGGACAAACGCAGGTTTCATCAACAACTGGAGGCTCATCGACTTTTGATATCCCTTCCGGTCGTTCCTCCGGTGACGTGGAACGGTTCACTGGACCACCGTTAAGTGAATCAACATCGGGAATCATTTTGGGGGTGTAAAAAGGCACATCCGAGGGGGTTGCACTTTCTTTAGGTTCAAGTTCCTGCATTAAATATTGAATGCAACCTTAGGCTTGTCAAGTTTCTTACGTTGATTTGTTAGTTTTCACATAAAACACGAATGTTCATCTTCACTGTGTCATCGCTGCTTCAACAATTGTTTTAGATTTGTTTTGAACAACAAGTTCAACATTTTTCTAATGATTTTTACTTTTTACAAACGACAGTTGAACGCCTTCTGACACTTTTGCCGAACCTTTAAACTTGAAACACTTTCAATTTGGACTGCAATCACTCCAACATTAATTTCAACCTTTCCCGAAAATCAAAATGGTTCTCGGAACTGACTTCAAGCAACGTAATAGGAAATATTGAAAAATAAGAAAATCCATGGCCTAGGAAAGTGCCTCCAGTTTTTGAAAAAAGTTTTGGATGTTAGCGGAAGTGAAATACTCGGCACTTGCTTAATGCGCTATGAACAAGAACTTTGGCTTAAACCACAGCAGCCTAAAAGCAGACTTATTCGATCAGAATAAGCAAAACGATGAACGTGATTGCACTTCCGGTCAGGAGAATACTGGAGATGCAGAAGAAGAACAGCTTCATAGCAATGGTTGCATTGCTGTTTCCAAATTAAGCAAAAAATATCACGGTGGTTCCCATGCCGATATGTGTAAAGGTGAAACAGAGGCGAGGAGGAACTGATGTGCAGTAACAGTGGTAGCAAGCTATAGTGACATGACCTGGATTGCAATGATCTCAATGGATGACATTTGAAAAAAGAGCCCATCACCTCATAATCCTCAGGAAGTTCTCCACCTGGTTGTACCGGCGTCGTTGTGGAAACCCTTCAATTTCAATAAAAAATCAAGTTTAGGCAACTTGTGCACAAGAAACTTTCATTACTTTGAGTTGATATTGATCGTTAACAAAGCTTAAGTTGTGAAAAATTCACAGCCTTTGACTTACGGAGTTGTTGTTGTTGTTGTTGTTGTGGTCGTCGTCGTTGTGGTTGTTGGTGTTGTCGATTTTTCAGGAGTGGTCTCTGGAGTTGGGGTGCTTTCGTTATGTCCATATACGGGTGGACACTGAAAATATTTTTGGTATTTCAACATTCAGCGGTATCAAAACAATACCAGAAAGGCGAGTTAAATAAAAATCGATTGCAGCAATATTTTTACAGAAAATAAACCAGACTTGAACCGTCTCGCCCAAAATGCAGTTAAGTTATTTACTGCATCAACGTGTTTCTGCAAACAGTATGGCTTACATCAAGCGCCTGTTTCCCTGGCAACTCACAGCAACCAAGCTCAGCCTCATCAGCCGATGATATTTCGCAGTATAGTCGAATCGATTGAAGCTCGAACTGAAAAGAAATAAATTCATATTTTCTCGGGTCAGACAAAAAATGTAGTGAAAAAAAACAAGTTGCAACAAACACGAATTGATTCAGTCAAAATGTTGTTCAGCAACTAAAACGTGCGATTCACTTTTTTGCCAGATGACAGAACAACATTCGAACGACGTTTAGTGTTCCAAATCTTTCAACATAAAACTGATTCAAACGAATGATGGATATGATAGGCGTGGTGGTTGAAACAGTTTTAAAAGTTTGAACCTCCACGTATTCTATGCAGATACCAACAAATCACGAGTTCCAACTGCTTTCAGAAAAAGTAGGTTCAATTGCTGTAAAGGGTATGATAACAAAGATGATTTATCGCTTTTCGCACCATTATTGTTGTTCATCGCGAAAAACGACGACTACCTCTGCAGGGGCGTCTCTTTTTGTTCTTCCAAGATATGTTTTTCCACCGATTCCGATTTCGTTCGCTTTCAATCTCATTCTACGCGTTCCAACTTTCTCACAGTCGATGAAGAGAGTAACAGAACCACTTTAAAATAAATTTGCACTATTGGCGTCACAACACCAATCAAAACAAACATAAAATGCAAACGATCTAAAGCAAAACATGCTTGTCACAAGCTTCAAACGACTATCAAAGCTGTGGTGGATTGGGCGGGCCCAGTTTAAGAGACAGCATTCAATGTATACAATCATTTTTTCCAAAGGGCAGTGCATGACGCAAAGCAAGAAAAACATTTTGATTGAAGTCTGCTTCAGTGTCACGTTTGGTTCCTTGCAACGCACGAACAAAATCAACACAAGCAGCGTGGAACATTAAAAATAGCTTGCCTTCGTCTTCATGTAAACAGGGTCCTTGAAAATAATTTCAGTGCAGAAGATCAAGAGCATCAAAATTTATGAAAGGTTTTTGCTCAAGTCTGTTCTTTCAAAAGACATAGATCGTTCAAACATCCTTTTAGTCCTTTGTCTGTTTTGCAGTTTTATCCAAAGTGACCTGAGTCTAAGCTATCAACTACATGACTGCGAAATGAAACAAGATGCAGCAATTGCATTCAAACATCAACTGTCATGCTCGGAAAAAAGAGGAGAGCTGCTCTACGTCGATCATTCTATGCATGAAACAGAACGAGCAGACCTGTAATTGTATTTTAAAGGTAATTCATAAGAACCAATTTGACTTACGAAACAAAGGAATGTATTTTGGAAGAAGCATACCTATTGATATGAAGCATGATTTTGTGAAACTGATTGTCAAACAAGGTATTCACTTTTGGATATCGTCGTGCTTTAAATTTTGCAGAGGTGATGGCTCGATCCAAACCCAAGGCAATAAATTCAACAGCTTTCTGTAACACGTTAGAGGTTGTTTATTAGTAAGTACAAAATATTAATCATCTTACAGTTGCACTTCCGAAAGAAGCGATCTACAGTTAAAGGAAGCGTTTATTATTTCTCTGGAAAATAAATCAAAGGTGAAACGCAAATTGATGCTCATTAATTTGGCGCTTTTCTTGCGCTTGGATTTGACTTCAAAGACATTAACTTCGTGCCAAGGAAGTACCGCGCTATCTGGTGTGCTTGTCACACCTGGACATAAATCTTTGTTGCACGCAGACAGAGTAAAGACATAAGAATTCTGACAACGGGCATCAACTTTTTGGCTTTATTAAATTGCTTCGAAGAAAACTAAAGGATATGTTCTAAAATTACATTAGCATTTGGGCTCAAAAGCTGCATTTGCATCACATGAAACGTAAAAACAAAATGTTTACTTCAGATAGGTGGCATTGAACGAAACAAATGGGTTGTGACCTCATTATGTAAAACAGACCGAATAGTAAAAAGTTGATGAAATACGACAACTGACTGCAACTCACTCGTTTCGGGTTTATTCTGATGTTAAGTTGGTCCTTGCCATCCACATCAGCCACTTTGACAATGCTCCAGGTCTTCTTTGTTGACTTCGCTGTCAGACGAAATGTTGCCACAAACGCATACTGGTCAGGCAACCCTTTGTTGAAGAGGGTGCTGCAATCATGAATAACAAACGTTCCAGCAAACGTTCGGTTAAAAAAAATCAAATGTGTACTTCAAACATAGAAAAACGTTAGGCAAGATTTACGAAACCTCATAGTACAAGTGGCGCAAAGCTGCAAATGACAGTTATTCCGTGATCAGCGGTTATCACTGCCATCGATAAGACAACTTGCGCAAAGCACCCAAAGCACGACAACTTGCGCAAAGCACGATTAATTTCACTTTTTCGAAACCTATTGGAGCGATTGATGAATCATCACGGAAATTAAAAAACATTGCTGCATTGCCAACTTCACGAACTTACCCAGGTGTGTTTGAAAATGCTACGATACATATTTACATCATTGCACACAGCAGAAAGTTCTAGATTTAAGAAAACAAGTAAATATCAAATCCTACCTTGTTTGCACCGCAGGACTGTCTGATATCCTGTAGGCCTCGTAGCCTTGAGCAGATCCTGGAACTATTGCCACTCCTGGTGAGTCCGCAGCCAGAGTGTCCAGCTTGAATGCGGACACAAGGTCAAACCCTGCAGTAATTCATGTACTCCTTTGTTAGTAACTGCAGGTACGTGACGAAAATCTGAATGCATGCTGGAATTTGGCAAGCTTGATCAGCAGGCAGGTGGAAAGAGAGAAGTGTTAGTGCAGATGCTTTGTTACGATTTTGTTTAAAGAACATTCGATCGAGGCCGGGAAAGAAATGTTGCACAAAGTATCACCATTTCATTTTCATCAAATGGCATTTCCTGGCCTAAATTCACAAGTGACAAGATGTAGAAGAGTAAGAAAGTTACGCACAATCTTTCATAGACGGACATCTTCGATAGTAACTTATACCATTGCACTGCATGGAGACAAGAATTTTGAAACATTGTTTTCAACCATTTCTTGTGTCCTTCTTTGTTTTCATCAACAGGTTTTTCCACGACCTCGAGCGTCACAATCACTTACCTCACGTAACAATCAACGCCCCTTGCGAAGACGAAAGGTTTTCGTGCAGTGTGCATGTGTGTCATAAAATCAACAGTAGTGAAGATTCGATCACTATCTACCACGTCAACACGATCTCATTACGTCACAATTGCATCATGCAACCTAAATCAAAGCAGTATGCTCCAGAAGTGAACAATAATGCTTTGAGAATAGGCCACAGGTCATCACAAAAATGTGAAAAATAATGAGAAAATCAAATCAAACATCAGCCGACATTTTCAACGAAAATGTCTGCGGCCATAAAAGCTTGTAGGAGAGCGGTTGAGATTCGGTTTGACTGAAAAACGAGCGAAGTTTAAAATCATTGTTGCGCAGACAGAACCAAGTTCATACCAGGATTTCGTGAACATCCCAGAAGTAGAAGTCTTGAAAATCACCGCAAAGTGTAAAGTCTACCTTGTCCACAAACTCTTGATTGAAGATAGGTATACAATCACTGTGATCGTACCGGAAGAAGACGATTTAAAGGTAGTACATTTATCAAAAAATTAATTGTTTTTATGTAAACACCAACTCTAACGCACAAGAACAACCATGCACGTAAATTAGCATGCACTACTCTAATCAGGTTCTTAAAAAGGTTGAGTCTTTTTACGTAATAGAGTGAGAAACTGTGGGAGGCCAGGTACGATTTCCCGTGGCAGCCTAACATTTAACACTTCGTCACAAAAAGCTTCGCTGAGCTTTAAATTGCTAGAAATTTTCCAATGTATGCACTTGTTACAACATGCGTAACAGTTTCAAATTTTGACATGTAGTAATTTGAAATTTGCAAACCTACGCACAAATGTTTAGCTTATTGTTGTAAATAATTTATCAGATTAACTTCAACGCTCGACCAAAAAACGGCAAAACTTCTTCATATTGTGTGAGTTATCTACGCATACGATTAAGTTACGGTCAGTGGCAAAAAAATCTATGATTGCAGAGACACGCCAAACAAGACGGCTGTCACCCTTTATATCAATTCAGTTCACATCAGAAACAATCATTGCCCAACTGTTTTAAGAACCAAATCACATATAATAAAAATGATGCTTGTGTTGTCACAATCTTGTTATTGAGCGAAGAATGTGTTAAGCGGGAGCCTTGCCTGGAATGAATTCACCTTTGGCCGAGTCCATTTCCGGGCCTAAGTCAGGGCAAATGGCGTCTGTATGGAAAAACAAAACATCGGTCAGAAAAATTAATATCAGCATGATTATAGTAAATTAGCATAACGTCTACAGCTGGCCTTCTCCGAAAACATGCTAACAAAATTAAATCTGAAACAGAGAATTCGGCAGGATTTTTTGTTTTCCATTTACTTGTCTGTAACATCACATACCAACGCATATGATTCTACGCAGAGATTCTCGAATTCTTTCGATAGCTTGAAAGTCATCGACTTGAAAAACATGTCGAGAGTCTGGGTCAGAAGCAATTTCTTTCAGCTCTTCGACGACCGCAGTTGACACCTTTGTGACGACACAAAAGCAAATATTATGAGGATTTGTTTAGAAAAAGTATAACAGAGGACGAGTCGCGAAAAGTAAACGTTGTAGATTGTTTGTCATAACCAAGCAGCGGTCAGCGCCAGTGCGGAGATTATTATGAGATCACAGTGTGATCTCGGCACAACGCAATGAACAACGCAAAGCACGTGGCTCCATTGACACTCGCGGTAAAAGCAACAAAGGAAACATCGCGCCAATGAATTGCAGCCGTAGGATATCGGAGGCGGCATTTGTCGATTACAAGTCAAGTTGAATTAATCAGCAAAACCCCCCCAACATCTATTTGAAATTTGCGCCGGTTCTTCAAGAGGATGTGCAGCAGAATTGTTGCTAAGCAACAAAGTAGGAACGGAGGGAAGGCAGGTTCTAACCTGAGTTTATTTTTTCGGTCATAGACCGGATTTCTTTTAAATGGTCGAAATAATTTCGGTCAAATCGGTCATAATATCCGAAAGTATAGACTAGCGAACACTGTTACGCCGAGTTTTAATGCTATTATGGGACAAATGACCGAAATGTCTAAGCGAAATAAAAGCAGGTTCCAACTTTGTCTTAGCAAGAAAAATGCGATGTTTCACTTTTAAAACGAAAAGCACCAATAATTGCCAGGCCGCGCGTTCCACAAACCAGGTTTGGTCGCAGTGTTTCCAACACAAACGAGATGTCTCTTTCAGTGTAATTACATTAACCACAGCTTGGACTCAAGGGCTTGAATTCCTGTCTTACCCCAACGGCATATAAATGAATTCCATTGTTCTGTGCCTCCATCGAAGGGTTGAAGACGTTATCTTGCGCTCTGCCGTCCGTCAAGATGATTGCCAGGCGGTCATAACCTAGCTCTATGGCGCGCGCCCCGAATTCGACGTTAAATGAGTTCTGATTCATGAAGCGAATCGCTTTTCCGGTTCTCGTGTTACCTGTGACAAAACAAAGTAGTTTTATTACCCTCATTCAGTTAAAATGGATGTACAGAACTGTTTCAAAAGCTGTTCTTGTACAGATGGCTCCACGACAAGCAAAGGAAAACATGCTTATTAGAAAAAAAACAAAACTTTTCAAAAATCGACCTTTGCAGTCTTTGATCGACTAAGTACAAACGCAATCAACATTGATAACGTTTTTGATCGTTCAAAAGATTTGGCATAAACATTCCCACCAAACCCAGAAACAAACGCCTATTTTCATTGTGCTATTTTCCTGGAAATTTTAGGACTTTGCTGGATACCAACGCTTCATCACGAGACAAGAGCTTATGTTGCTTATTTATGACGACATGGCAGTTAGATCCTGCCAAAAAGTTTCCTCCTCTGTCACCAATCGCTCGAAAACCCTAATACGTTCCTTCTTCCATTTCTTTGTATGCGTGATTCGGTTTAGGAAGAAGCGAATTTAAATTACAAAACTGTTGCAACGACAGAGGAACACGAATCGCGGATGTTGATTCTATCTCGCACGAGGTCATTGTGACATCGCTAAACGTCACACTGTCAAGGACAAATTCACCCACATGCGGAAGAATATTGCATGTTTGGTATCAACCAACGGTAAATGTCAGGCAGATGTTGTTTGCTGCAGATAAAATCAGGGCACACCTTGTGGTGGGCAATCCTCAACTTTCTGGTCATAATCCACAACGGAACGCGCGAGCAAAGGGCTTCGACAGACAGTGTTTTGGACGGCGGTAGCCTGCGGTCCGCAACAACAGCAACACCAGTTACCGCTGCTGGGGAGCTACCACTGCTGGAGAACGTTTCCGAAGCATAAACAATGGCACGTTCGCCAAAGCGAGACATTGAGGCGAGCGCCACAAGCAAATGCACATGCTTTTAATTTAACATTGCAGCAAATTTTTGCCAACCGATAACCAGGGCAACCAAGTCTAGGTTTTCGATTCGGAGGCGCGGAAAGAAGACAACTTGGCGAAAACGCAATAAAGCGCGTTGTTCAAAGCGGTGTTGCTGGAGTTGTGAGTGTGGGGGCGGTGAACAAACAAGCGTCATTTCAAAACTCTGCTACTGGACAGCTGGTTTCAAGAGCATGCAAGCGAAGTCTGGAATTGTTTGAAATTAGCTTGATCAAGAAACAGTTGCTCGTTAACTCACTACCAGTGTCAACCCACGCTGCCCGTAAAAATAAACAATAAGCCTTTTTTGATCCAGTCAGTGAGGTTGAGCCGATGCGGTTAAATGCGTTTCAAATTTTCGGAACTTTCTGTAATTCAATTCTCTTTTGTGCCAGCGTAATTACGTTCGTGCCTCCAAGTTGAAAGTTGCACTTCCGCTGAAAAGGAGAGTAGCGACGCACCCATTCCAAGATGAATATAAAGTAAAATATTTCACAACGTCTTTATAAATTTCGTTAGTTCGCAAGTGTAACAAGAATCACACAGCAAGAGTGCAGCGCACTTCCCTCACGACCACGCAGCAACTCAAGCGATAAGACCAGTGCAGCCAAAAACCAGTGGTTTCGCTGCAAAAGTTAAAAGAATTTCACCAGTAGGTCCAACACAGAGTGGGCACGATCAAAGCGAAGCAAACATAACAGGGATTCTGGTGGGTTACTTTCGCTTGAATTTAGTCATTTAATCTTCCACAACTTGAAGCTAAATTTTGCTTCATGTGCCGTAGAGCGCAGCCACAGTAAGTGCTTTACTTTTCATTCTGTGTCGCAACATACAACGACCAGTGACAGTGATTAATTGTTTCTCGCGTTTAGCCCTTAATGTGAAGGCAAGAAATGTTGCAGGTTCAGTAAATGATTCACGCCCGACTGTATTTGTAAAGAGGCAAAACAGAAACAAATGTACATTTAGGAAAGTGTTTTTGAATGCTGGAAACCTTTCGTTTTTGCAGCCCAACTACACGTGACGCACAATTTCCTGCACAAACGGACATTAATGGCCTGAATATTGAAAGAAAAAAGCTTAAGTGGTTTCAGTCACCTTCATCACTGTTGAAAGAATAGATACACCCAGTAACTCAAAAGACAAAAAAGTTTGATTAAGGTCAAAAAGCGTAAGAAAGCAAAATTTATCTAAGCTGAATGTAAAAAAATTATTTTGGTGTGAATTCTTCGTACCGTTGCCTGGACAACAAAACATCAGGCCAAGCAGAAAATGCCGCAGTGACGTAAGAGTGAATTGGTCGTTTTTTTCTATGTTTGCTTGAATGATATTTAAAAAAGATTTTATTAATGGAGTCATCAGTTTAGAATGCCCTTTGGTTGCTATCCCAACGTTTACGATCATGACAGAAATTATAAAACCTTATTTCAGTGCTTCTGCGCCGCAGCATTGCCAGACGATTGTAACGCAACAATGACAGCTATAAACTGCCACCCATCCGCACAGGGTTAGAGCAAATACAACTGTTGTCAAATGTTCAACTGCGTGCACAGAGAGCATATTCAGTAATTCAATTGTGATGCAAGAAGAGAAAATGCAATGAGCAGATGAACGATGAGACATGCGCAGGTTCCAATCCACTTCTATCGCTAAGATGAACGAAGGAATTTGTTTGTGATGACAGTTGACATTGGACTTATTTACTTTGTTTCATCTCTGATCAGAGCAAAGCAACAAAGGTTTCTAGGTGCTTTTTTCATGAAGCATCGATTCTTTCATCAAGAAACAAAAAACTTAAAAAAAACACTTGCCAACTATTTTCATTCTGCAACAAAATGTGACCGAATGCGAACAAATAACCAAATATACGCGTGTTCCAGAATTAGCCTCTACATGCGACTGAAGAATCATAAGAGCGGAAATATAACAGCATGAGAAAACATGAACGTTTGCTAGGTTTCTGTTTTCAGCAAAACGAAGCGTACTCAAGTTGAAGGCGAGTTTGTAAAGGAAGTAAATAACAAAAGTCATATGCAATATCAAATCAACTTTTGACGCTTTAAATTATGCCAGAAAGATATATTTTCCAATCTTTCCGGCAACCGAAATGCAAAGCAAACCTCGAATAGAATTTTGTGTGAAGAACAACTGCAACCACATGCCAGAAACAACTTATTCGCTCAATCGGTCTTACTTACAGTCATGCGGTTTCACGAGCAACACGCTTCCGAGTTATGCGTCACACGCAGCGACAACTAAGGACACACCCATCTAAGGACACTGCTAGCAGATGCCTGCAATATTTCCACCTTCGGCAGACGGGTATTGAGATTCGTAGCGGGTT
>JGI24022J15233_10003439_pt1 | contig 15702 bp, 10 predicted proteins | sample Ectturendosymbi2_FD_15233 | JGI IMG/M metagenome (IMG submission 15233)
CCCATCAACGCAACACCGCGTCATCCTTTTTCTCTCTGTACAGCTGGTGTGCAGAGAAGAGTTGTGTGACGTCACGAGTACAGTGTATTAGGTCTTAAAGTTCTTGTTGGCTTGTTTCTCGTGACTGCCAAAAGAAATTTGATTCATTCATGTGCTTTCCGATCACTTGCAATAACGCCATTTCCAGCGCCTTCCTACTTTTGCGATCGGAAATCCCGAGCGGCATGTGCGCAAAGCTTCGCACCGTGGCAGCAAGTATGGGGTGCCGTTCGTAAAAATATTATATCTGACAGATTTAGCACAAAAACTGCTATCTCTGCGCATATTTAGCTATCTCTGCGCAGAGATAGCAATCTCTGCATGCATTTAGCTATCTCTGCGCAGGATAGCTAAATCCGCCCAGAGATAGCTATCTCTGCGCAGAGATAGCTAAATGCGCGCAGAGATAGCTATCTCTGCGCAGAGATAACTAAATGCGCGCAGAGTTAGCTATCTCTGCGCGTATTTAGCTATCTCTGCGCAGAGACAGCTAAATATGCGCAGAGATAGCAGTTTTTGTGTTAAATCTGTCAGATATAATATTTTTACGAACGACACCCCATAAAATGCGTGCAGAGATAGCTATCTCTGCGCAGAGATAACTAAATGCGTGCAGAGATAGCTATATCTGCGCAGAGATAGCTAAATATGTGCAGAGATAGCTATATCTGCGCAGAGATAGCTAAATGCGTGCAGAGATAGCTATCTCTGTGCAGAGATAGCTAAATGCGCGCAAAGATAGCTATCTCTGCGCAGAGATAGCTAAATACGCGCAGAGATGGCTATCTCTGCGCAGAGATAACTAAATGCGCGCAGAGATAGCTATCTCTGTGCAGAGATAGCTAAATACGCGCAGAGGTAGCTAAATCCGCCCAGAGATAGCTATCTCTGCGCAGAGATAGCTAAATACGCGCAGAGTTAGCTATCTCTGCGCAGAGATAGCTAAATATGCGCAGAGATAGCTAAATCCGCCCAGAGATAGCTATCTCTGCGCAGAGATAGCTAAATACGTGCAGAGATAGCTATCTCTGCGCAAAGATAGCTAAATATGCGCAGAGATAGCAGTTTTTGTGCTAAATCTGTCAGATATAATATTTTTACGAACGGCGCCCCATAAGCAAGCAACAATAGAGTTCACACGCCGCGGTCACTCTATATTGCTTGTGCGGGCCGCATATATATATTATTGTTCTTCGCGCACATCCCGTTCGTGGTGAACCACACATTCAATGTAACGCCACCGGAGAGGTTGCAACATTACACATGATGAACAGATTTCAAAATCAATCATATGCCACACGCACGACAACTAAATTGCGGTACAAAAGTTAAACGCATCGTTTCAACGTGCGCGTCATTCGATTTTCCCTGTCTGCGTATCGTTGTTATCAGCACACTAAAATTTACCTCAAGCTATTGAAAGCCTTCGAAGTTCGAATCCTAACTGCAATGATAAAAACCATTTGGCACATCTAATCACTTCTCGACTGTGATGTCATAGGCAGGCTTAGTGCAAATGGAACAACAGGGGAATATCAGTAAACTAGAAATCAGTTTCGCTGATGCCACGCCCAGCGACTGTTCACTAGATCTAGTGATATTTAGGCTGACCTAGTGATCTAGTTGTGTTTCACTGAAATCTAGTGATTTTTTGCAGATGTATGTGTTTGAAGAAGATCGGTTGTCATTTTTCTATTTTTCAGCCCTTTTTAACCCGTAAACAACTGATTACGTGAATCGTTGTTTTAAGATTTGCACCAACAGAATGAACAAGTGTTTCTGATTTGAGTTTCTTTTTGTTTTCAGTTCCTTTCATTGTTGCAATGTTGGCCATGAGGTATTTTCATTTCTTTGCAGGAACACTGCAGCAGAAATAATTAATTCAATGTTAGTGATTTGATTCTTTTGAAATACTCCGTGAGTGGTGTTGTTTTCAGCTCTTGAAACAAGCCTAAAGATTGTTGGTATGAGACTTTCCAGGCTTCAGCATGATCGAACTTGCAAATGACCAAACGCTTTTTGGGTGATAAAGCAAATAACTAAATCATTTCAAGCACTGCGAATTTCGACACGAAAAGTTTAAGATCTAGTGAATTTTTGGATAATTTAGTGATTTTTGAAGAGAAGCCTGTGGCAGCACTGATCAGTTTTGCATCGAGGTGTCAGTAGACACATGGGTGTCTGCTCGTGCGCAGTATGGACATGATAAAGTGGCACTGTGGAACGTTGCATAAAAATTACCAAAATTAAGTTTATCAAATTTAAAGCCGGTTGTCATTGCACTCTACATCCACAACGAAAACCTTTTACTGGACCGCAGAAAACTTTCGACTGGGCCGCGGAGCGAAGGATGCAGATAACTACTCTAGAACTTGCGCTTCTAAATGTGCTTTGTATAACATTCCGAAACCGCGTCTACTGAAGTTGGCTTCTCCCGTAGAAAACTTACTTATTTCAGAAATTTCATTTGTGCAGGCCGAAAAACGAAAACAGCGATTAAGTCAATTGGAAGATGTCTACTTAGCGGGAAACCACTTCAAAAAAGAAGATTCCACCAACTGCAAAAGGAACAAGGAAACTCGACCTTTACCACCATTCCCTGGCGCTAACTGCAGACCTGCTGCAGAACCACCACTGTCAGCAACTTTTCACAAAGACAGGCCGCCCATTCCACCTCCGGAGGCAGAAAAAGTAAATTACTATTCAACTATTCAGCCGATCCCTGAGGAGGGCGAAATTACTCCAGCCTACATGGCAATCACTGCATCGCAAGATGGCAGCTTCCAACGCGAAAATGTCCCTGAAGTGGCTCAGTACCAGTCATCCAATGAGTTACACCGACCGGTAGCTGCCGTGCTTGAAGAAGAAACGGTTCGCCCAGCTTACTCATCAATCAACGAGCTTTCTCAAAACAGCCAAGTCACAACAAGTGTACATGCTACACCGTCGAACACTGCAGTTGCGCAGTATATGTCCACTGAGGAAGTGCACCGACAAGCTTCGAGAGAATCTGGAACATTAGAGAGCAAATCCAACTTTAGAAAAAATAAAAAAATTAGTGGAAACAAGAAGGAAAGCCAGACATTTGAGCAGCAAACTTTGCTGCTCCCTGCGATGGATAAAGACGGGTATTTATCAATGACTTCGTCCGAAAATCTGCATATGTCAAACGAAGCGATGAACTGGAAGAATCAGCTTGGTACAGCCGCCGACGAATACGTGAGCACTGACTCTACCTCGCAGCAAGATGTTCGACGCCATTTTGCCCCGAGAAAAAAGTTTTCAACGCCGCACGCTCACGCCTTCGCGGGGTCTATGCCCGATTTGCTAAGTCAAAAAAAGCAGCTCCAAAATGAATTTTTGTTGCCGTCAAAACAAGTAAGCGCCGACCTGCTGGCCAAACCCATGCTGCATCAGTACAAGCAGCCCAGACCATCCGCTCCGGACATTTTCATACAGTGCGCGTACACGTCAAATAATGATTTGTCGCACATACGACAGCGGCTCGAAAGAGCAGCAGACAAAAGTTTATTGCAAAGCAGAGGCACGCCGAGCGACTGCTCTAGCGCAATCGCTGGAGGAGGTAGTGCAGAGAGCGACCTTTCAAATATGTATGACCGGCCGGCGCTTCACGGTTCAAACAACAGCTGGGGAAGTTCGCAACCTGCATTTTACGACTCCCCACGTCCTTCTCTTCCCTCCCTTTTTACGGAAGATTTTCAGAAAAGGTTCTGAAAGCAAAGCTCTATTGGGCGAGTTTTTGATATGGTGGTTTGTTCTTGGCGCTTTAATGGTCTTGTAGCGCCACGACTGAGTTTGTACAATTTCTGGTTTCATTTCACTCGGTTTGTTTTTGTGTTCTGGGTGTGTTCCCTGCAGCTTCTCCGCGCACCGTACGCTTGGTAAGAAGGCTACAGTGCCAATTTACAAGTTCTTGGCAAGACCAGCACCGAAGCGGACGCACTTACCACGAGATCACGGGCTGGTTAATGGGCGATGTCACAAGACCAATTTTAGTGCAGAATTTAAGCGCGGACAAGCAGCTAAATGTTGCTTCGATTGTCACTGCGTCTTTTTTAACGTCACAGAGCACTTCAGAGTGATCCTAATTTCGATTTAATGCGAAACCCCTTAGAATTACAAAAAGTTAAACCACGAATTTCCAAAAACAGTTGCTAGTAATGTTGATATACGTTTAACGCAAAAGATGTCTATTATTGAAGTTGTTTTTCATAAGCCTAATAGGCTAAACCCCACGCCCTTAAACTTTCAAGAGAAAGAATGCTACTACGGCTCTGGTCCATGTGTTTATCGCTTGACCTCGTCTATAAATTTGCAACGTCATTATCTTTTTTGCAGCCTTTGGAAATCCGATTTGCTTTTTAGACCTCTGCCTCGCGTGATTCAGGGATTATTTCATCACATTTCAGCATCGCTAGTAGTAATTTGATGACCAGTTTTTTAATCTTCATAATGTGAACGGACCAGCGATTACGACAGTTGGAGAAAAACACTAAAGATGTTACACATACGTGGGGCACTCAGGATCACGTAAGATTGATTTTGAGTAAGTTGTAGCTTTTCCTTACTCGCCTGCTTCGACCAAGCAAACCTAAAGGGGCGTTTTTTTGCAGAGAGTTTAGACTTCACCAAACTACAATAAATCTGTTTTCTTCTGCATCGTTGTGTTATTGACGTTAGCCGTATCTCAAAGCCTGCCCTAGCACCTCAGTGAAAAGGGATCTATTTATGTGTTCCGAACGACCAACTGTATTATATCTGATGTTGAAACTGGACATCCTTTTACATTTGTTCGTTTTTTCAAAGACAATTTCTGAACTAGCTGTCAGTGCATTTTTTAAGAATTGGGCATTAAAGAAAACATTGTAAAAAATGTTGTGATCAAATTGTTTTCAAAATCTTGTTGGATAAAGACATTAGATCAGGGATCACCAACATGGTGCCCGCGGGCGCCAGGTCGCCAGCAGGGACCACGTTTGTCGCCCGTGGGCCTGTTTTGAAAATGGCATTAAGATGATAAGTATCGTCACATAGATTAACATCATTAACAATAACATGATTAAAGGTAAATTGAACAAAATGTTGATTTCAGAAGTGTGTAACTATCAAACTACAGTAGTAGCCCTTAAGGTTAATCGGTACCTCAGAAGTAGTTCTCAGTTTAATGTTGGTGACCCCTGCATTAGATTATATCCTTGAAAGTGCTCTGAATGTTTAGAAAAACAGTATATTATTCGAAGGCAGTGGCCTATCAAAGGACGGCCTGGAAGATCTGGGCCCCGGCCGGCACTTTCTGGGTACGGGAATCTGTTTGTTGAAAATTAATTTTCAGAAGTATTTCGAGTTCTTCAGTTTTGCGTTTAGAAATCCTAGACCGCTAGCTGAAAAAACAGGAAATGTGGTTGTGAAGTGAACAAATTTATAAAATGTAAAGGTATTGGGTCAAATCCAGTGTGCCAAGTACTTCTGTGTTTGTCTTGAAATCAGGGCTTTGTCAACATACTTACTTGGGGGCAATTGTGAAATGAACTCCGCAAAGTTAAAGTTGTTCAGTTTCAATAGAACTGATATTTTTCTGTAAAATGTAACGGCATCGAAAAATCATGTTCTCGAAGCGAGATAGTGCAATTGGTGTGCTAGCGTAGGTAATTTCAAGTTCATATTGTAGGCTTGAACTACAAGTAGAGTGAATAAGTGCCCGACGATATAGGCAATGTGAGCTTCGTACGTTTGACTCCTTTGTTCAACGGTAAATTTACCATTTGCAGTCACAGAAAATAAATTTCTACAAGAAAGCTACAAAAGTTGTTACTCTCACACTGCTGACAGTGTTGTCACTCTGTTGTTGCAGAAAAGTACTTAATTTCATGACAAAAAAAACACTAGATTCACAAAAAACATTGGATTACAAAAGCAACCTTACACACAGTAAAAGTGCCCAAAAAATACGTTCCAATGCCAACCATAGACATTGTGAAACTCACTGTAAACCAGAGACAAAGTAAATGGGAGATAGCAGCAACGCTTAATGTGTTTGTTTGTACACGTCACTGAAACTTTTAACAGATGACCAAGTGCCTTCACAGCGGTTTAACTCAAAATGTATAATACCGCCTTGTGTAATTTGATATAATTAGGTAGAATTTTTAGCAAATTACAATTGCACTAAATCAAAAGGTCTCAACATAGGGGCACGGGAGTGCCTATTTTTGGGGATGCAAAAAAATTCTGCTCAAATGTGGTCTTGTTTTTCCCAAATAACGTATAAAAAAGTCTTAATGTTAAGACTAGAGCGTACCACTGAAAGCAAATCAAGGTGTCTGCATGTCTAATTACCGTGCAATCATCGAATGTCGGCACCAAATCAATTTGTGCTTTGAGTCGTGCTCCTGCAATTTTTCATGTAGCCTACAAATTAAATTCAAGTCGGCAACATATTGCCATGCAAGCTTGTTGATGTGGGTATCTCCATCTCGTTGATGAATTACAAACTGACGGATTTCTCAGATCTGAGTTTGAAATTACTATTGTTTATGCACGTCTATGTTATCATATCATATAAATACCGAGCCGAGGTAATGCAATTTTGAAGAGTGTGTTACTATGGGGATCAAAGCCTTATGCCCACAACTGACCATCATTATTTTTCATTAGGCCTACAGCTGCTAATCAAGACTTTGCAACTTCTAAAGTCACGTTATGAAAACCAAAAAGCACTCCAGTTTAGACAGTAGAATGTGCACTGAACATAGCATGCGGAGAAAAATAGCAATATAGAACTGATTCAGACATCAATACTGCAGCCTATATAATCAAGTACCAAGGAATGTGTACAAAAGCAAATTTCCAATAACAAATGACTTATAAGCTCAACAAGAATATTTTATAAAAATAGCAGTACTTCACTGGATTGCATTAATGAATTATGCTGTGCAATAGATAGTACAGTTGCCACTGTTCATAAAAACTTCACTTTACAGCATCAAATTGAAACTTTAAAATTTAGCAGGATGCAACAGGTGAAATTCATTAGATGAAACAAAACGGAAAATATGAAAACCTAAACAGTATGAAATCACAGCTACAATATTACCACACAAAACATTGCGGCTGCAGTTACTTGATCAATTGTACAGTATTTGTATGAATACTTCAGAGCAACAGATTCACACTTGTAAATCTCACAACATCAAGCAAATTTGAAACACGAAAACTCTACACTATCATATCACAGCTACACCACATGATTACCACAAAACAACTTGCATCTGCAAACTGATTAAGTACTACTTCCAACAATGATAACTTCACAGTATTGAATCAAACCTGCATTATTATAAAAAAAAGCAATCCACAGCTGCTTTAAGCAGGCCTATAAAAGCATAGCATCAACAAATGGAGCCTTGAAAACTTCACAGCATGAAACAAACCTGACACATGAAAACTTCACAGTATCGACTTACATCTTTTACAGCTACATTTTTGTTGTTATAGCTGAAAAGCACTTACCAGCATCACCAAGTTGATATTCACAAAAGTTAGGATTAGTTTCGAAGTATACCCAAATTTCAATGAGGTTGTTTCAATTTTAAACCCAAATTTGATTTGGGCTGTTGCAAATTTACCCAAATGTTTACACAAATGCAAATCTGAATGAACCTTTTATACTTTACCCAGATCCTTCCAATAGTACCCAATTTTGAATGAAACTGTTTCAATTACCCAAACTTGATTGAGGTTGTTGAAATTTACCCAAATAATTCTAATTTTGTCTGCATTTGATCAAAACTTTTATAATTCACTCAGGTGTTTGTAAATGTATTCGAATTTCACTGGAGCATTTCTATATAGCCCAACTTTGAATATGAGTATTTGAAGCTATCCACAATTGAATGAAGCTGTTACAAACTGCAAATTTGATTTGGTTGATGGACTTTACCCAGTTATTTCCAATCTATGTAGCCTAAATGTTTTTAATTTCATCCTTATTTGTATAAACCTTTTCTTATTTGCCGAGATTTAATTGAAGTTGTTGGACCATACCCAAATGTTCCTAATTTACCCAAATGTTTCTAATTTTACCCAAAACCTGAATGACGTTTTTAATTAGCCCAAATTTGATGAAGGCTGTTGGAATTCCCAAATAATTCTAGTTCACTTGAAGGAAGTAACTATTTTGCCATCAGGCAGTGTCTCTTTTGCCATTAGAGGCAAAATAGTCTCAACATAGCTTTTGCCATTTTGATGAACTGTGAAAAAGTGGGTTATTTTTGACGAATTGGGGTAATTCAATTGGAAAAATACTCCAAAATCAAGGGTAACGTTTACCTTTGCCCAAATATGGTGAGGTATTGCATGGAACGTACCCCAAACCAAAAATGTTTGCAAGAACCCCACTTAGGGTAATTTCAGAGTATTTGGGGTAATTCTTCTTATAGCCCAAAGGTATGTTGGGTGATGCATCTTTGTTACCCACGAACATGAACTGTAGCAACTTAGACACAGCCTCAGTTAAATGTGAATTTAGTTGTACAATTTGTCCAAATTTTCAAAAATTTTGCCCGATGAATGGCTAATTTTCCAGCATTGGGGATGCGACCGCATCCCCTGCATCCCCTTGCCGTACGCGTATGGGTCTCAATTACAGTTACATTTACACAAAATTGTGCAATTAATTACATACAGCTCATTCATAAAAAACACTAGATAACCATAGAAAAAACACTAGAACACTAGATGAAATGAAAAAACATTGGATCTATGGATCTAGTGGAAAAACACTAAGAGTGGCCACCACTGACTGCTGAGCACAAAATAGGTGGATGGATTTGGTAGTATAGTTTGCGAAATGGACGTCTATTGTTAACTCACACGGTAAGGAATGACACTATGAATGCATAAGTGGCAGAAGCTCAACCGAACAGCTAGACCAGGTTTACAGCCTACAGGTCACCATGATGGAGGCTGTAAACCAACACTTGTCAGCCAGGGACGGTTTTAAGCCTATATTTGACCTATTTTATCAAAATGGGTCCCGCACCCTAAAAGCGCAAGTGGCGACTGAATTAACTTTTGAAGCTTTTGGTATATTTTATGAGAAATAAACCACTACTGAAACATGAAGTGAGCAATGAAACATTCTTCACATAACTGAGAATAGATTATTATTAAATTTGATTAATATAGCATACTATATGCAGTAAATAAACTTTGTTTTAGTTAAAGACGGAGATACTACACGAAATATTAGCATGCATAAAAGTTTACATCTGCAAAGTAGGCATGCCACCATCATTTCTCTCAATTTTTTGTTTTTTGTTTGAACCCCTGGAATGAGTAAACGATAAACGCTAAGTGGTCCGGCTTTCCGCAGACTTAAATTCAACAAGGAAGAAAATTTAAACGAAATATGCCTGGTCCATGGGTGTATATGTGAAGAAGGCAGAGAAAACAAGAAGAGCAACGACGAGAAAGGTGGCGAACAAACAGAAAAAGACCATTGATCTATTTATACGCTGTGGTGCAGCCATTTATTCTGGAGGGTGTCACATGGCTTTGATATACACGGGCATCACCATAGAAACTGCAACGAACCATGTGAATTATTACGTCACACGCGTTGCAAATTCCTGCGCGTCGCGCCAAGCAAGTGTAGACAGAAATTACGCCACGACGATCGTGGCAACTCTCGGCACGTCCTCAGTGTAGACTGGCCTTTAATTTTTAATTTAATTTAATTTATTTGTTTGTGAGCAGACATGAAGTCCAAAGTATGAACACACACAGTCTGCGGAACGCAGGTCGATAAAAACAGACAAAACAGCACGTGGTACAAGGCATTGAAGCCGGCGGAATCACAGGGTTACAGACACCTTTTGCAACTGCATTGAAAACAGAACCATAGGGTTACAGACACATTCTTAACACTAAAGTTAGCTAACACGTAACACTTGTTACCGCCATCGGCGCAATTTGGTGGGGGACGCGGGGGACGTGTCCCCCCCACTTTTTTCTCTTTAGGTTTTGCATTTGGAGAGGTTTCAAGAATAAAAGTGATGTTTTCCACGTTTTGTGTGAAGAGCTTTTCATGTTAGATGGTAGGCCACACATAACCAAGTTGATGTTGAAACAGAGTTTAGTGTGGCATCACTGATTCTGTTAGTTTATCAATTTTAGCTTCGATAAAATAATGTTTAACATTTTTCAAGTTTCTAGAGACCTTGAAAGACGTTTAACTGCTTCTGTCCGACATTTTCCCCTGCGTAGTTTACTGTTTGAAAGTTTTTTTTCTTGTAACAGTGAGAGTATTACAGCTTGTTTACATCCAAAAAGTTAATGGTGCTAGTGCATACTGTATAATGTTAGAAAGTAAGATTTTCAGGCAAATCTCTGCGAAGCTTTTGCCGAAGACAAAAAGCAACACTAATGTGGAGACTTAGTTTTGGGATGGGGAGTTTAACAAAAGACTGTGTTCAACCTTTAGTGAACAGGATTTCAATCAAAACCTTGGAGATGTAGCCTACAGTATTTACCTAGCTGTATATTGACCTATAGCTCAAAACGTAGGGACTTGACTCGGAAATAAGGATAAAATATACAATTATCCTAACTTCTTGTAATGTCGCGACAATGATGACCAACGAATCCAAAAGATATTTTTCCTTGACTCTTACACTTTGTGCTTCTGCTGAATGCATTGGTTCGTAAGTCATCTGATTTACTTCAGTTTAACCAAACCCACAATGCAGCAATGTTTTCATCCAAGTGCGAAACATTTGCTGCACAGATACATCACACCTAGTTTTGTTGGACATTATTTTCGTGTTGAAGGTGAAACTTGGTACTTTTTTGCCAATTCGCCGTTGTGCATTTTGGTTTAATCTCAAATATATTTTGGTGTCGTTATGCAAGTAGAACTCTTAGAATGAAACTTTTGACATGGTGCAGAGTTATAACTCTGGCAGAGCTTTTCGGGTCGGGCCGGGCCCGGGCTTAAGTTTTTCAAAATATTTCGAGTCTGCATACAAAACTTTTTTGTAACATTAAGAGTAACAACTTTTTTTTTTCGTGGCATAGATTTGTTGTGCTCACTGCGGCAACTTCTGTGAGTGAAGTGATTGTTATTTTTCTTCAGCTAATTCTGTTTGCAAACACAGCTGCTTTCTTTTATTCTCTCCTGGGATTAGTCTCCCACTGTTTTTGAGAAGGTGACAACGGTGAGGAAATTAGCTGGTGTTGGTGTTGCGTCGAAAAGACCAATCACTCACGCGATTATTGGCTTGTTTTAAGAATCCTATAAGCCGTCTTTTCATATCCATAGATCTATCCTAGAAAGTTTCTTTACGCCTATACCGCCATCGTAGATAGTTTCGTGATGGTTTCTTTTTTTCTTGAGAAACATTATTTTCCGCAGTATTATCGTTGACTAACATGCTATGTTTGTTCCAGATTATACCAATGTTTTGTTCAAGATGGTTGCTATTTTCGGTGTGATAAACCGTGTACCTGCAACTACACCAGCACACAACGGTTTTTGTTACTCCGCAGTTGCGCATATCTTGACTCCCTCGGTAAATTTGGCTTTCAGGCCTAAACCGGGCTTCAAAAATAAATGACGGGCTCGAGCCGGGTTTGGGCTCGGGCCGGGTTCAGGCTTCAAAATGAGGCCGTTTCACAACTCTGTGTGGGTATGTAAGCAGGTACCAACAAGGGGAGATTGAAAGGATACATCTTACACCCACCTACAGTAAACATAGAGTGAAATCATTTTGTGAAGTAGGCTACACTAATTTTAGGCCAAATGTTTTTGCTGCTGGTAAGAGGGTATCAATAGAGATTTTGGTAGGGGTGGGGCTGCATGCACGATGCCTAGTAGCATTAAAAAGAATTGCACCTTTTTCAAAAAACGGAAATGTGCAAGTAAAATAGTTATCCTCTTTGTAACGTTAAAGCGACTTGAACAAGACATCAAATCGCGCTGTAACCCACACATAAAATGCATGAAAACTGAAGTGTTCTACTGTAAGGGTTATATTTAGTTATAGTGTAGAGAGAACAGCTGGTTGAAGAAATTAGTAAACGTTTGTTGCTCTGATTATTAAGTTATATGGAAGCAAAATGCGATGCATACAAATTTAAGCCGCTAGAAGAAAATGCTGAACTTAGCCACATAAAATGTTGCTCTTTCCGCATTTATCATAAATACTGAGTGATAACTGGAGATGGAAATGTGTCATGACAATTGCGGCCTAGTGCAGCGCTGCAATCTGCGTAAGAAAATTTAACAAGCTGAGAACGAGGTGTACAATCGCTCTTAAGGGAAATGGATTTTCAGTCGGTATGATGACTCACACATGGGATCGGAAATTCGTCCATTGCACGGTAGATGTACACCGTTTGCAATGTTCGTGGTGCGATTGGAAACACAAGACACGTCACTGCATTATACAAGCGTCTAATGCAATGGTTCTCAACCTCTTTGTCGCCACGGACCGCTTTGACTGCACCCAAAACCGCTGCGGAACCCTTCATTTTATCAACGCATTTTCGATTGCTGAGAAATTAGATTTGGTCGCTTTTCAGCGTGAGCAATGTGTACAGTACTGTGTGCAGTGCATCGATTCGCCACAGAGAATACACCCAACCAAACAAAATACAAATAAAACATACGTTAAGCTTCAAATTACAAGGTTTACGCGCGGACCACTTGAAAGTAGTTCACAACCCCCTGGGGATTCGCGTACCCCCGGTTGAGAACCACTCGTGTGGCCTAATGCAAAAAAAGTGGCCCAGATGAACGCAAGAAGAAAAATTAAGCAGGAGGCAACAGCAATGCACGCAGAATCACTACCCTTGGGTAATGCACACATACCAGGAAAACAATGAATGCCAACAATTTTACCAGTATTCTTTTGTTCATTCCTGGTTATATTGCATAAAGTCTTCACTCCCACGCGCAACATGCAACACAGCAGACATGTATGGCAGAAACAAGGAACACGCAAATACGTGAAAGAACACGAAGATAGATATATGGCGGTAGCAGAAAGTCATACGCTTGATGGCGCTAACACAATCACTTTGATAATACACAATCATAGATGGGTGGTACTAGTAAAGAGCTTGCGTATGGATGGCGCCATCACGGTTGTTATAATATAGCGCTGCGATGAATTCCAAAAAGTGCATGGAGGGGAGTTTGAGGTTGCGGAAGACCAGGGGTAATTTACTCTGCAGACTTTTCTAGGGCAAGGCTACTTGTAGTGTAAAAGGAAGTTTATAGCAGGAACTAAAAGTTTGTTTCTCCGAGTACAAGGTTTAATATGCGCAGTGCGGTTGTATGTTTTATGGAAACGAAACGCTTTGCAGGCAAGGTTAAAACGCCAGAAGAAATTTGTTTAACGTTGCTGCATAAAACGTTTGCTGTTTTCACATATTTTGGAAATATTCGTGCTATAGCTAAAGAGGAAATGTGTAGACAGTTATCGGCTGGTGGAGCGCTGCAATGGTGTAACAGAATTTAAGCAGGTTGAGAACAAGGCGTCCAATCATGTGTTTGGGAAATGCAATTTCAGTCGATGCGATGAATCATGCATGGGAACGGAAACTCGTTTCATGTTCAGCAGAAACATTATTCGCTTTGCAACTGGAGACTAAAGGCGTCCCACAAATTTATACACGAGTTTAGTTTAATGCGACAAATTTTAGTGAACACAGCAAAAACCAAATTGAGTAAGATGTAACAGCGATACCACACGATTCGACTATTTTCAAAGTAACAGCGTTAAATAATTAAATCAATGCACCTGTAGACAACAAAAAAGAATATTGAAAATGTTTCTAGAAACCGAATAACACATCTTTATACGGAATTGTAAAAAGTTTCAAACACTTTCTAGTTTTTATTTCTAAAGGAGTTTGTTCCTAGATTTTTATTACACTAAACTTCCACATATTTGTATTTAAGTTTGAATGTGCGTTCGTTTAACGCAAATTGCCGAGTTTTAGTTCGCGTCTTATTATACGGATGAACATCTGTGATGAGGTTGAAATAATCGCTAAAGGTATTTGCAAAGTGCTCAGGCTTCAGCGGTTTAATATCAAAAACATTTTACACGCACTTTGTTTAGAAAAGTCTCTTGCCGATATTTCAATATCCTGATAGCTCTATGTAAAGGAAATGCAGGCTGAATGAGCTTTCCTTGCTAAATATTCTAAAGCTAACATAAACTCGCCATACAGACTCGGTTAGAATACTCTTGCAGTACATCATCAGAATAACACGAAAATGAAGATATATTCGCACTGGCTGAGTATCAATCGATTTGGAAAATTCTGACTTTCTAAAAAGTCTTTCCATAATTGCTGTTTTGTTCATTTTAGCGGATGTTTGAAACTTCTGAAATAAAGCTGGCGTTTAGCAAGAAAAATTTCTAATTGACTTTACTAAAAGGACTGCATCCCCATTGAAAGCGAGGTAAAACGATTTTATAAAAAGTATTATAACTGAGAATGTCTCATTCTGGTAAGTTCAGGTTTTAATCATCTAGTCTATAGAAATAAGAAAAAAGCGGCTATATGCAGGTTAATCGCAAACTGTAAATTTCTTTACGGAACAGGACGAGTGTTTTTAGGACGAGAGGACTAACTTGAAAAACACATATTGTCGGATTACAATATCCGAGTGCGACCGAAAATATACAACTTTTGAAACAAGTGGAAACTCTGGGTGTTCACTCAGGTTTCATTTGGAGTAACAAATCCAGTTAGCTCTTTCCAGGGGCAAATAGACCATTTGGTAGCTGAGAAAGGATTGGACACAACTTTTCTTTTTCTTGACAACATTATAGGAGAAACGCACACGCGAAAAGAAGACAACGGAAACGTTAATCGGCTACAAAGAGAATTCGGAACACTAGTGGCGTTGCAAGAGGGGGCGGGACGGGGGGCCCAGGGCCCCGGGCGGAACCTTCTGGGGGGCGGCACTTTGTTGATTAAAAATTAATTTTAAGGAGTTTAAAAATGTAACTTTTCTTTTTTATTTTTAAATCAATTTTTTAAAGTTTTAAAAGTTCTGATTCTTTTAAGTTTTTTGTCTTAGAAGCCCAAGACTGGAAGGCTAGCCTAGAAAAAACAAGAAATGTGCTAGTGGAATGAGCAACTTGATGAAATGTTTTTGTCTAAAAATCTGGATAAAATCTAATGTGCTAAGCCTCAGTGTTATTTTTGAAATCAGCGCTTTTTTAACACACTTACCGAGAGGCAATTTTTCCCAGGTCCCTACACTTGTTCTCTAGGCAAGCGCTTTCCCCCATCCCAACAACAGGTCTTTTGAACAAACGAAAGAGGTGACAATCAACCGCAGACAAGCGAACATTACTGGTCTGTTAGTCCGAGACTTATATTACCCCTCCTCTCAAAATCTGATAAAAAGGGCCCTGCATGAAATCACGGTAGTCAAGCGTATCTTAATCTTTTTCTCCTATCGTTTGATTCTTAGCAATGCCCCAAACGGCACATCATTACATCACCTGACACCTAATGGTCAATGGTCAATGGTTTATTGTTTCATATGACTCAGACAACAAGCAGAAGCATCATAAAAGCCATCGCATGCAGTAAGCCAACCATTAGCGAACATTA
>JGI24022J15233_10003446_pt1 | contig 15689 bp, 7 predicted proteins | sample Ectturendosymbi2_FD_15233 | JGI IMG/M metagenome (IMG submission 15233)
GAAGAAGTCCATGCCGGCTTGCATCAGTGACTCGCGCCAAGCGCCCGATGACGTCAAGCTTTGCTGGTGAAAGAAAAAGGTTTGCTTTTGCTTGTGATGTATGTATCCCAGCTTCTCCATGAGACGTTCGGCAACGTCCGGAGGAAAGGTGCTGTTCAGGGCATGATGGTATTGTCCGCTGTATATCTGCGAACAAATTTTTAGTTTTGAACGATGATGCTTCTCGTTGAAGTTGTTCATACATTGAGCACGGCTAAGGATGCAGTCAGTAAGTAGCAACTGAAAAAAGCGCTGAATTCCTATTTCAAGCACAGATGGACGCGGGGCCGGAAACTCGAGACACTGTTTTTCAAATGCGAAATCCAGATGCGTTTCTTCAAACAAAAACAGGGCGTAAAAATAAAACGAAGGTTTCTTGTTTCCAGAAACCCCTGGAGTCGCAACGTATAATATGGTTTTCATTTCTAATGAATTTCACATAAAATGAAACGGATCAATTGACGCCGTTGGATTCCTGATAACATTGCTTGACAAGAGCAATCAGCTAATATCAATGCTGCATCTGGCACATGTCTGGACAGTAGGGAGACTAACTAGCTAGAAGTGTTTTACCTTGAAGCTTCAAAACCGACATCCCAAAAACACTTCAACATGAATGCTGAGTTAATTTAAAATTGTATTTAGTTACATTTTTTTTCTTTTTTTGCGGTGAAAGACCAGACATTTTACCATCGAGCTGTGATTTCACTTGCTAAACTTACTTTTTCGCAGGTCTCAAACATTGTTTGAGTTGTTTCACAAACAAACTGTCATTCAAAGTAAATGGTTTTTGCACTGCATTAAATTAATGCTAAGATATGTGATAAGGTTTAGCATTAAAATGTTACACACAATCTACTGTATATTCCAAACAAACGTAAAAAATAAAACAGTCAGGTTAGGCGTTTCAACGACGAAATGGTAATTAAGTAATGTTGGTTAAGGAGCGTTGGTCGCAGTTTTACCGCTGAAGATCAATTACAATACTTTTCTGAAACACACGTATGTTTTTCTGTCATAGATTTTGCTTGATGAACAGTTGATCATAGATTTAGCTTTATAGGTAGTTAATGCAGTAACTTACTAATGCGTTCTTTATTTAAGTGACATTTATTCAAAAGGTAGCACTACTGCTTTTCTTTATAATTTTACAAAAAAAATCGAAGACGCGCCAATTTTTTTCTTTACATCGAATGGTGCTGCGTTTGACAAATCGCCGACCAGCAAGTGCGATCAGAAAAACATGCCAAATAAAGCACACTTGTTTCTCTCCCTGGGTGAGGACGAGTTAATTACACGAAATGGTTTTACAAGCACAAGCTACTAATACTGTTGTAAAATTATGAAGCCTTCGTAAGTCAAGCCTCCTCCACACTGATGTAAGCATAAAAATCATCCAACTTCAACAAAAGTGAAGGGAATGTGCACCCTGCTAATTCTCTGGTGAAAAGCCTCACTAGCCAGAGATCGTTAGTTTTCGTACTGGGTTTCGATATCATGTTATAACAAGCACTTTGACGACAAAATGAAGCATTACAATTTTGAGCGATGTTCAGATGTACACGCTCATAGTGACTTTTATATTAGAGATTTAGTTATATGAAGACTTTACTTACTTTTACTTTGTGATAAGACTTTCTCCATGGAGAGCGTAGAATCCTCAAAGCATACCAACTTAGCAAGAAAAAGACAGAAGCAAGCTGTCCCCACGTATTGCTAATGCCAGCTTTACGGTTGCTGTGCAACAAAAACCATACGTTTATATTTCCATGCTAATCACGGCATGATACAAACCACAAGCCACTGTAAACACAAGGAATGGAGATAAACACACCGCTGAAAGCCGGTTTTCCCGACAATCGCCAGCTATTTTCTTCAATGGCTAACTCGAATCAACACGGCACACTTAAATACTTCGCGCAGTAGAGGTCAATTGCACGAGGGTTTACAAAAACCTTTCGATAAACAAAAGAAGATGGGAGCGCATAATGGTTCAATTCAATATTATCACAACACTGATGGTTCATTCATGTGCAAGTATAGAAAAAGAGAGGACTATTAAGTAAAATGTTTTTTTTTGCACAGGGACAAAAACTTGGCGGGCCACCATTGCAGGAATGCTTATGAAACGTAATCAACAGTTTCGTTTTCGTTTGCTCCAGGAATGCCCTTCACATAAGAACTGATTTTTTGGAGAAATTGTACATTTGATACGCTGCATTGCAAGCTATTCTTTCACGGTTGTATTACGGAATTCATACTTGTTTATCGCGGTTGTTGTTTAATTACCAGTCGCCCAACGAAGTACCTCTACAGCAGGGTTTCTTAACCTGGGGTGCTAGCACCCCCAGGGGCTGCTGAAATCAATTTCAGGGGGTTCTGGGGAAGGTTACATATGTGGCATCTTTGATCAGATTGTTTAGGAGATTATGGTAGCTCATCCGTACTAGTTTACAATTGGACGAATCAACGGATGTTTCCAACATGAGTCAGCTGATTGTATATGCTCGGTACATTAAGGACGGTGATATTAAAGACGAATTCCTCTTCTATAAGCCATTGCAAACAACGACGAAGGCAGATGATGTATTGCGACTTGTGGCCGATTTTTTTGAGAAGCATCAAATAAAATGGGAGAAGTTAAGGTCAGTATGTACAGATGGTGCCCCAGTCATGATCGGAAGGAGGTCTGGCTTTGCTGCTCTGTTAAAGAAGAAGGTACCAGATATCAGTGATGCGTTGTTTTCTCCATTGCCATGTTTTGACGGCAAAGACATTGCCGGCTAACCTGAAACATGTTCTGTCTATCTGTGTGCAAGTTGTAAATTTCATCCGTGGTCGTCCTTTACAATTACACCACAGATTGTTCAAATTATTCTGTGAGGAAATGGGAAGTGAACATCAAGTTCTTCTCTTTCATACAGAAGTGCGGTGGCTCTCCCGTGGGAAAATCTTGACTCGTATGGCACAGCTCAAAGATGAGATTGTGATATTGCTTCGAGAATATCAGGGTAATTTTGCGGAAAAATTCGAGGACGAAAGTCTTTATCCTTTTTCTGTCCTATCTGGCAGATATTTTCATTTTCAGTCATTTGAATGATCTCAACATGTTCATGCATGGCATATATGCTAATTATATTCTTTGCACAGAGAAGATCGAAGCCTTCAAGAAGAAGCTCGCGCTCTGGAAACGTCCAGTTGAAAGAGGAAGTGTGGGAAACTTTCCAATTCTTGAAGAAAATTTGGGAGATAAGACAATCAGTCCAATGGTTTTAGAAAATATTGTTGCTCATCTATCGCACCTTGAAACCACCATGAAAAAGTACTTCCCCCATGGTTTGACATTTCCAGAATGGATTCAGTAGCCCTTCTTGGCAGAAATGAGTGATGCTGACAACCTGAAGGAGGAATTTATAGATTTGCAAGAGAACCAGGGTTGCAAGACAAAATTCCACGCATCATCTCTGCCTCATTTTTGGTGTGATCAGTTGGTTGCATATCCTGGACTGGCGAGGGCGGCGCTGGAGATGATCACTCCATTTCCAACTACTTACCTGCGCGAGAAGGCATTCTCCACAATGCTGTTAATCAAGACAACTGTCCGGAACCGTCTTCATGGAGGCCTGTTACACGACATGAGGGTGGCTCTGGCACCACGATGTGATAAACTAGTTGCATATAAGCAAGAACAAAAATGGCATTGGTGAGTGTATTTTTTGAAATGAGTTTGACCATGAGCTTTCCTTTATTTTCTTATTGTTTTTGTCAATGCTATTGCCATAATTGCTGTTTTTGTTTTGGAGAATGAACCAATCATATGATCAAGATGTACTGCACTTGTCTTTACTTTATCCTTATAGTAACCAGGTGTTAGCCAATGGTAGGGGGTGCTGGACTTCTTAGGCATGACCAAAAGGGATGCTGAGGTAGAAAAAGGTTAAGAAACGCTGCTCTACAGCATTTCAGAAATAAAAACACACGACTTTTTTGAAAAAGTTGCTAGCGGTACACAGTGACTGAAATAGAGCAATTAAGGATTCGTCAAAGTTTCCTTCTGAAAGCAAACTTATCATGTAAAAGCTCATTAACATTAGGTACCAGGATCCCACCCAGTGGTGGGATTCAAATTTTTTAAGAACAGGTTCTTTCGTATTAGTTTTCAGAGGCAAAAATTTAGCTAAAATCCTAATAGCTACAGTGGTGTCTGCATATAGGAAAAGTAAAAAAAACCAGCTGGCAGTGTTGTCGTCGGCGAAGTCTTTGTAACGACGCTCTCGTTCGAACAAGATTTTAGTTGAACCTGATTTTAGTCTTGTTTTTCACTATTAAAAGTTAGTAACAGGTCTACGAAAGGTTTGCCAACATAAGTTATAAGTAAAAGGTGTACGTGGGGAAAAATTGAGAACCCCTGACTTAAGCCTACAACGGGTTCTCGGGATTAAAGAAAGTGCAAAAACAGGTTCATGCAAACTGGTCGAATCCCATGACTGATCCCACCTAATGTTGATAAGCTGTATCAACTTACTCTTGGACAATTTTGCCAAAGTTTCTCAAAACAGGGTACGGGCACACTCCTGATGGGTTGGGAAGGCATCTGTTGAGGTAGGCTTCAGCAGTGCTAAAAACTTGTTTGTATTCATCTGATTCCTGGGCAGTTTCCTCATCGGGTTGAATGCCTCCAAAACTTTGAAACAAAATCAGTCCATGAGTTTACAAATGCATAAAAATAGCCTTGGCATCATGCAACAAACTTCCTAAAAATCACCTTTTAGAACAAGGCTAGGTATATACTATGTGTAACCACAGTTTGCGCAACATGTTCATAGAGCACGCTACACCAATATAACAACATTGATTGCTGCTTTTTAACATTTCTGCCCCAACACAAACAAAATGGGCAGTTGGTTTTGAAGCATATGTTAAGTGTGTAAACGTGTTATTGCCATAATCCAGGGATGAGGAAGCTGTTTGCCATCACCGACTGCATGAATTGTGGAATATCTGACAGGCCGGAAAATTAATGAATTTTATCTTCAAATTCTGCCTTGATCTTCCTAAGGAAAATAAGGGGAGAGAAATCTGTAAAAGAGCGAGAGATACTTCTCTTGGCTGATTGTCTACATGTCTGCTTGTCTTGGAGTTTCGTTTTGATGCAATGTTGTGTTCTAACCTGGGTAATGAAAATTCTCATGTAGGCCATATTAAATCTTCATGCGGGCTGCAATTGGCCCATGGAGCGCAGGTTCCCCACCCCTTCCATTAACCATGGTTGCAAGTGCAGCTTATAAGCCTGGTTCAAATAAATAATCCAAGGCCCTCTATCAAAAAAGCCCAGGCACTTTGACAAAGACGTTCCCAACATTTTTGGCTTAAGGCCGCATCTTTATCACACAACCAGAAGTATTCAACACCATTCTCAAATAAACTGGTACTGACAGTACCATCACACGACTTCTAACGGTTATTTCTTTGCATTATTACTATTAGAAGCTTGTAGGACCCCTGCCCAAACTATGTGATATCTTTTGGAGCAATGGAATCGTGGTTGGATACCCTCTTAGAATGTAAGTGTTCTGTGATGCACATCAGTCCAACAACAATGCAATCATGCAGTAACTACCAACATACTGCTTCACTGCAGGACAATAATATTGTGAAAGACAATCATTATCATGAACATTACCTGCAATGAAAGCTTATTAAAAATGTTTTGCACAAAGATGCATGAATGAACTGCAGCACCAAACCTTTATCTGCTAACACAAGATTTAAATTAGGAAAATATTGCAATTAATCAAAGATACCCTATACTTAAAATTGCATGCATTTGCTAGAGTGGGAGAAAAACCCATAAAAATCATCGATGGTGGTCATGTTTTTCACTGGCTGCAGGTCAGAATGATTAAAGGGTAGGAAACTAAAGCATACCTGAATTCTTTGTTTTTGAGAAAATTGGACTTGTAAGTCATCTCATACACACTTCTCTCCATTGTCGAGTTTCTGCCATTGTTTAGTAAAACTGTCTTGAAAGTTAGAAGTGCTCATAGACTGGAAATAACTTATGCTATGAAAAGCTGTTTTATCTACAAAACTGCAGAAAAACAACGGTGCTGAGTTAAGAGCATGTAAACCATTTGCCAATTCAAAGCACAAAATTTTTCAATTCCAGCTTCATGAAATCCCTGTAGAAATGGTGGACAGCAACACTGCAATACTGACGAACATGGTCTTTATATACTGTCCAACATGGTCTCTGAAGACAAGCTATGTTAACAGATGCCTCAGCAAAGTTTCCTCTAGGAGCAATAAAACAATTACTATGGCAAGGATAAATGAAATGGAAATTAGATGCAAAAAGTGCCCATGAAACATCACCAAATTTGAACCATGTAAACATGCTTGCAGTGAGCTAAAGCTGCACACAGATTTTATGACTCACTGTCCTTCATAACCAATATTATAACTTATTTATATTGCAAAGAAAGCCATGTGAATCAATATCATAAATACAGTACCATTAATTATGTTAAATCTAAAAATTTTTCACCGTAAAACTGTACATTTGTTTAGTGCCTAAAAAACAGTCTGCTTAAGAACATGTTGATCACTGAGTAATACAATGGATCAGCGACAAATAAGCTTGGTGTACTGAGAAGCACTTTATTAACCATACATTAGCCACAGAAAACAGCTTACAATGCATTTAAAGATGAAAACAGTTGTACTTGTTAGCATGGACACAATTTCGTTATAAAATGTGGGGGTACAGGTTGGTGGGAAACCAAAAGAGAAAATGTGGGGGACATGGCATATTATATCCACACTGTCTGAAAAAGAGGGGGGGACACGTCCCCTGTGTCCCCCACCTAATTGCGCCTATGCTTGTTAGTACATGTCATTTTTAATTCAAGGACTGAACACACTCTTGCCAATTGTTCAATGCTACTGCTAATGATGATAAATGTACAATAGAAAATGACACAATCTTGGTGATCATGGTTCAAGGTGAAAGAAGTGCATCGTGCAGATCAGCATGGGAGTAGTTCATGGCACTACCAAAGAGGCATCAATTCAAGATGCAAGGTCACATCTTGAACTAAGCACATTTTTGATGATTGTTAGTGGATTTTGAATGAAACTTTTGGCTGTTGTTATTCTTTGAAATGTGCACCATTTTAGCAGCTGGTTCTAATTGCTTGTGACCAATTTAAAGTAGGACACCTTTCCTAGCCAGTGATATGTTATTTGGAAAGGTGCATTGCTAAGTACTCTTGAACAGGCTGCTCACTTTTTACATTGCAAATTAGGTACTTCAACAGATATTTATAATCATATTCATAAATATGAAATAAATATACACTAGTTATATACTAAAAAAATTTAGTACTCTGCTCATATAGATATGAATTAGATATGCACCTTCACAACTTAGATTATTTCCAGTTTCACCTTCCCAAAACTAATAGACATAAATCCAACACAATAGCTATATATTTATCTGGAAAGGTACTAAACACTGTTCAACTGCCTTTGTTGAAGTATTTGAGGCCAGAGGCATGGATTTCAAATGAAGATCGTTTTGCATAGTCATGTAGACAGGCAATTGTCAGAATTAGTGGTTTCGTATTTACACAAACAAGTAAATATATAGTCATTTTTCTACTACATACTTTTTTGGCAAGATGATTTTTAGGTGCTTTCCAAGCCAAAAGTTTATAGTTGGCAACTGATAAATTAGCATTCAGTTGGAAATCCGAAAGTTTTTACTATATTGCTTGAATACAATGTTTTCCACATAACAGCGAAAACTTAATGAAAATCCTAGTTACAAAGTCCAAGTAAACCAAGTCTTATATATAAGACTTCATTGTAATGAAGTTGTAAACATGCCATCGAAACCTGTCTTAATTTTACATTGAATGTAAAGTAACATGATACAAAGCAGACTATTTATATACAAGAAATTCACCTGAAAAGATAGTGTCTGTGCATTTTGCGAACTTCACGTGTTTAGTATTTGGTGCAGTGTTTCTTACATGAACACCAATTTGTGCAAATTACGTGGTTAGTTGACAGATACTACTCATATCCACACACTACAAATATGAAGTAACAAATTGTTACGTGAGTTTCATGCCTAATGAATTATCTTCTGAAATTTAATGGCATTTTAGACAACACACAGTTAAACATCAACTAAAACAAATTCAGAAGGTCATGATGAGCAAACCACATAAATGGCATTGAAATCCACTTTTGCAAACATTTTGCAGAGCTTCTTTTCAGCATATTGCTTGCATGCTTATAGCCAAGTAGGGTAAAAAAACAAAAATTTAAGTTTGTATTATCTCTCAAACAAGCTAAGGTAATTTCTTGGTCTTTCGATAGAGAGTAACCCCCATGTCAAAGTATATTGTCACACTGAAATTTTGTGGCTGTCTTTTCCCAAAGAAAAATTATAATAAAAAACACTAGTTCCTTTTTATCTGAGCGAAGGGGCTAATAAAACTTTTTCTGGATAAAAAAACTACAGCTTTTTCATCCATAGTTGACTGTATTCTGTACATTGAAAGTAATCCACATTTTGGACCAGTATTTAAGCATAACGTAGACTTGCAAATTATTTATTTACATCATGCTTTCATGCAAAAATAGGTTACAATGATCATTTCAGTTCAAGCAGTTGAGCATGTCATAAGTATTCTTTTCCAAGCTTGCAGAGGTTGGTAAACCTTTGACACCATGCTCTCACTTAAAAATTAAACAAGCCTTTCCTCTGCCTGCATTTGTAAGTATTGGCTGGTTTGGACCATAAAAACAATGCTCAATTCAGAGAGGAGATTATCCATGTCTTTCACAGCTGGGCCAATCCCACGAGCAACTTGTATTAGTTGTGCTTTCAATTTTGTGCAAGAAGTTTTCCACACTTGTTTGTCTTTCGTCGACATTCTCAAAAAAGACTTTTTAGAGTTTTTCCCAGTAGTAGGCTTAAGGAGTGGTCAAAAAAACAGCATAAAATTTCTCCATATTTGCTACTCACTGATTTTTACGCCTTCAGCTTTACTCTTTTATGTAATACTCAGGAGAATTCAGAGAATTAAGTAGTGGTGCATTGGTAACTGGTTCCTCATCTGATTCAACATTCTTTTTAAAAATGCCTTTCTTCTTTTTCTCACTTTGTACTTAAAAGATTTTTTGTTTGTAATGACTTTTCCATGCATAAATATTGTCCTTCTTTGAAGTGTGAAATTTTGAGCTAGCCTGTCTCTAGACTTGAAAATAGCTTTAAGAGATGTTTCACTGTCTTGAGGTACATGTTATATATATTTTCTACCTGGTACAGAAAATCTTTGTATTACTTTCATCTGACTAAATGTATCTGGCTCTTAATTGCTGCAGGCAACTAAATACTATTTTTATGATCTGGCCCCAGGTAAGCCTGCTGCAGTGTGATTCCAGAAAAAAAGAGTCCCTTGAACCTAACATTATATTTCTCCACACAACGCTATTGTGATGCAGTTTAAAAAATGCAATTATGATGCAGCTTCATGACCACTGTTTTGTTGCTTTCTGGACTTGACCCTGGGTTCTTAACCGAGGGGTGTAAAAGGTTTGCAAGGGGGACATGGGTGTGGTAGCAACATAGTATTGAAAAACAGAATAATGGTAAATAAATTATAAAGCAAAATAATTATTTTTCTGTTTGATTGTGAGGTTAGATCAGACACAAATATCATTGACTAATTCCAAAGAAGGCATGCCTAAAACAGATTAAGAAACTCTGTTCTTGACTCAAAACAAGGTAATTGGCAATTGCTTTGTGAGCTATTATTGTAATCAAATAAATTTACAGTACAGCTGAAAAAACAAAAAATAAACGAAAGTTCTTGTTTTTTTTGCAAAGCAGTACTATAGAGAAATTTACTATGGACATGCATTCAAAGCAATTGCCAACTTTGACATGTTTATGCTAATTATTTCTAAAGCAGCATAAAAGTTCATAAAACCTGTTTGAAACTTTTGGTCCAACCTAATACCAACATCAATTTTAAAACAAATCTGCCAACTTTATTTGAGCACTTGGATTGGAACAAATATGTTACAATGTCCCAATTAATGCCTTTGTAGCACCGATGCACTTGAAACTTTTTTTCTTTTCAATAATTTTTGAGGGGGTAGTTAGTTTTTACCCCAACATTGAGGAATTTTTTTACCCCACTTGACTACAATTCAAAAACATTTTGTTTACAGACAGCTAGCATGATATATTTTTGATTTCCTATGAATTGCTAAAATGTTTTGGCATATCACAGGACAGAACAGAAGAGGAGAATTTAACTTGCTCATTCATGTTAATTTACTCCAAAAGTTTATAACATAAGATGTAAAAAAAGTAACTTGACTTCAAAAATTAATTTAGATAAGTTTGGCTGACGTCACTGAAAAGATTAATGAGCAAAAGATGGCCCGCGCCTGTACAAAGCTAACAAGATCAACATGCAATTAGTTTGTGAAAAAAGCACCAAACCATAAATCATTAAGTGGCTATGGAACCACCCATAGATCTTCTTATTTCAAAACTTATTCCACCGTGCCGCCTCACATGATCCGGTTCAAATAAAGTGGTCAGTTTGTCACTCAAGTGTCGTTGTCCCAGTATCATAGCAGATGTGTTTCAGGTTTACTGTGCCAATCGTTTTCGGTTCGACTTTCACTTTGGCACCTTACGTTTTCACAATAGTGGCTTGTTGCATGTTTCAATTCTTGGTATCAGTTTCTCCTTAGTTTTTTCAAAACTTTTCAAACTTTTGCTTTAGGGGTTAGTTCAATTTAATTTATTAATTTGTTTGTGAGCAGACACGAAGTCCATTACTTATAAACACGCACACTCTGCATAAGGTAGGTCTTTAAAACAGACAAAACAGAACGTTTTACAAGGCATTGGAGCTGGCGGAATCACAGAGTTACGTACACTTTTCGCAACTGCATTGAAGGCAGAACCACAGGGTTACAGACACATTCTTAACACTATTGTTAGCTAACATGTAACAGTTGTTACAAGATTACTTACTGCAGTGTAGGGCGTCAATTCCTAAACTGGTCGAGGCCAGGTAAAATGTGAATGTGTTGTGACATGACATGCCATCAATCAAGCACAAGCAGACACTGCAATGTTTGAGCACTCAACAGTCACAAAGTAAAATGCGATTGTAGTGTTCAAAGAATAGGGACGAATACAAACAATCTGACTGCATCAAAGCACGCAACCGCAAACATATGTTGTTAGACTTTCTGCATCTTTCGAGAAACAGGTACGTATTTTTTCATAACAGGGTCTCAAGCGTAGGAATGTTTCATTGAACGTGATGGCTAATAACAGTAACACTCGCTCTCCAGGGCATGTTGTACAGAGCTCTACATCCAAAATTATAGCTTTAGGATTACAGTAGGGTTGAAGTTAATGTTTCTACCAAACCTACTGCATTCTCATGTGTTACTGTCACGTTACAGGAGGTGGTCGAATAAGGTTTCAAATTTAAAGATCCACAGGCGGTTCTGTAGCCACTGCCTAATCACATCCTACATATAATGAATAATGATAAAACACAAAATAAGGTTAAGTCAGGATATCTGAAAAGGGGAGCGACACAATACTGCACAGCGGCCTTACAGAAAGCTTAAACCATGTAAATGAGCAGCAAATGATAATAAATATTAGTATGGAAAACAATTTTATAATAGAAATTGGCATACTAGAAGCTGATGGATAATAATCAATGTCTGCAAGTGCAAAAGATAATGATCACATAATTTGCTGTTCACTTACATGGTGTATACCGCAAAAGAGCCCAGCAATTTAATTAGGAAAAGTCAATAGTACAGTAGGTGAATGAAGTGAGCAACAAACAAAGAATGAATAGGGCTTCTATGAGGCAGAGAGCGATGCATTAAAACACAGCACTCACACTGTAATTTTTTCTCACTTCTTCATGACATTCCTCACTCATTCATACGTGGTTTGACTGACTGTCCATTTGTTTTTCTTACCACTTCGCTATTTCTGATAGTTAACATCCTGTGTGTGTACGTGCTGTATTAAACGTAGAGACTTAACTTTGGAATAAAAATCCTAGTATTAAACGCTTGGCTAAAACGTAGGCCTACCTATACCAGTTGTACGAACAGGACATTTGCCCAGAAGTAATGTCCAGAATTTTACTTCAGGCAGACCTCTTTCGCTTACTTTCGTCAAAGTTCGTGCTAAATTTCATAACTTTCTAGAACACGAAAACAAAATGGCGCCGCAACACACTGTAGGCCAACTAAAATACATTCAAGCGTGACGTTGTGTATGTTTACAACGATGTGACGTAACCAAAGCCTATCCTGCCAAATCTTTCGTATTTTGCACAAGTGAATATTAACGATAAAAAGGTAAGTTTGTGCACGAAAACAAATCTAGTCAACCAAGACCGTGACTGCTTTTAACTCACGGAAGTATTTGTAGCCAACGGCACAAGCACATATCATGCAATTGGGAACTAACTTGGCGTACTGTGGTGTGTGATCGAGACTGGCTGACCGCAGCTTACTCAACCGAAACATGAGCACGTCAAATACAGCTACAGCCGCGGCCGAACAAAGAAAACCGCTCTGCAGCTCGAAACCGCTTCCCAGACAAAGTGCGCAAACGTTACAAGCTGTCTGTCGATATTGAAGAAATAGGAAAGCACCGGCTTCATGCTCTACTGGCTGACTTTCCCAAGTCATGAGAAATTTCCAATTACTTGTGCTGTCAATAACAACGAGCTTTTGACTGTAGTTTATCGTCATATTACTTTCTTAATACACAGTTACGTTGGATTGAAAATATGAAGAACAGTGTATACGAAGAACAGTGGATAGTGTATGCGACTCATCTTTGACGCAAACAGCCTACTGCTATTCCCAATTCGCAAACGCTTGTAAAAATCCAAATCCTTGTTATCTTGACAGATAATCGTCACTGGCTCTAATCACTGGACTCTAGCGAAGCTTGTGTTTTTAAGGTAGGCTTAGCCGAAGGCTTGATTTCAGTAGCCTGAGGCTTGTATTACTCCTAGGCCTAGCGCCATTCATCAGTGATACTGCCCAGTGTTGCTACTTCTGACCAGTATGAAGCGCTTACGTGCTGCGTGTAACAATCACAATGCCTACCGAATTATGCATTACATACCCAGAAATGTTAGTGTTCGCCCACACTAAGTTAGCCATTGTGTCAGAACCTTTGATGCCCTGCCGAGGAACAATTTGTATCGATTTTTTATGCGATGCCCATCTTCATCCAACTTTTTTATTCCTTCGCTTCAAATGTCTGATGCTTTTACAAATCTTCATTATTCCTCAATTATTCAACGCTCCTGTATGATGGAGACCAAATGCAGTAGTTCTTGGTGATGGGTGAATTATTTCGGTTTAGCATCTCCTCAGTGTTGCTTCTGTGTAGTAAAAATATAAATACGTAATGTATGCAACCCAAGCATACAAAAGTAGGAAATGCTGTGAAAGTGTTTTGCTCCTCTCAGTGTTAGTCATGTGCAAACACCGATTCTGTAATGCGGTACTGTATGACAAACCATTTTTGTGCTCTTGTGAACGACATTACAGTTGTGGTGGTGATAAAGTGTGCTGTTCCTCTCCATGGTGGTCATGTGCAAAACCAATTCTGTAATGCGCTACTGTGTGGCTAACCATTTTTTGTGCTCTTGTGTCTGTGCTCGCGTCCGTATGGACCACGAGCCTGCAATAATCTACTACTATTATTATTATTAACATCAGATCTGATGTTTTCAAAGAAATTTCTGATGTTTTGGCGACAAACCTGATGTTGATTCGGCTGATGCTTTTATTTTCCTCATTTCCTCTCCTTTGTGTGTTTGGATATCGTTCCAAACTGAAGAAGCTCTCTTCACTGCGTTGAGAACAACATATACGTTACGCATAAGATAACCGACTTCTCCATTTGATGACGATACTTCGCTCTGTTTCGGATTCAACGTGGGTTATCGCGCTTTGATAGGTATTGGTAATAGAAGCATTCAGCTTATAGGCCTATCAAACTGTAACGTAAATATCTGACGTTGAAAAAGGCAGCAATCTGATGTTGACGAGATTGACCCCAGTGGCAACACTGATACTGCCTATTGGCTGAAGAATGCATGCGGTAGAGTTGTTGAAAATGCAATTTGATTCAACATTCAGAGCAAACTATTTCAATTTCTTTTCGTACCTTCTTGAAAAACTTCACACATTTGAGAAATATTTGGTTCTCCCAGAGCCAGGTGTAAATTTCTTTCTTGAAATCAGCATGAACTTTTCAGATGTAAAGCTAATTGATCAAAACTTGTCATCTTCATTTTGAATGAGATTTAGCTGTGTGTAGTTTTGTTGGAATTGAAAGAAATTTCTGTGAGTGCTGTTCTGTTGCTGAATGGAAAGTAGTTGTAAATTGCTAAAATGAGCTGAAAGAAGGAATTCAACACTAAACACACAAGCCGGATGAAAGACCCGAAAGGAGGGGATGTAATGGTGATCAGGCCCGTAACCAGGGGGGACGAAGCCCCCCTAGAAAATTATTCGCCCCTCCTGGAAAAATGTGTTGGACATAATTTGAAAATATTGGACATAGTTCAAAAAATTTGGGCCCCTCTCGGAAAACTCTTCGTCTCTCCTGGTGTCCCAAGCTGGTTACGGGCCTGATGGTAATCAAAATAAAACTCTGGAGGAGATCAAATTCTCCATAGAAAACTTACAGTCACTGCCAAAAGAAGTAGGTGATTTTCTTAAATCTGTTCAGTTCATGAGCAGTAATTTTGAAAAGCTTCGAATGGATGTATTAGAAATAAAAAGAGAAAACCAATACCTTAGAAATGGAAACATCACCTTGACAAAGAGAATGGATTTTCTGCAGAGGCAACTTGAAGACTTGGACCAGTATGGGAGAAGACAGAATTTTGAAATACATGGATTGCCTATATCTGACAATGAAAACACTGAAAAGCTTGCATTAAAGGTTTTACAGAAAATTGATGAAAATATTTCATTATCTGACAGAGATGTTGCACACAGGATTGGTAGACAGAAAGATGACAAAGGCAAAATTAAGAAAACAAGGCCTATCATCGTCAGGTTCACAACTAGAAAAGTTAGAAACAAAATCTACAAGAACAAGAAAAACGTGTGCTCATTCACTACCAAGGACCTTGGATTTGAAACAGCAAATTACACATAGGTAGGCCTACTGTATATTAATGAAAATTTAACACCAGCTACTCGTTCACTGATGCATGAAACAGATGTGAAAAGGAAGGAAATGGGTTGGAAATACATATGGACAAAGAATGATAAAATATACCGTAGAAAGCATGAAGGTACTAAAGCAGTAATTATCCAGCAGGCAGGTGACCTCAACAACATATACTGACTGCCAAATCTTAGAGCCAGTTATGGGACACAGCTTTGTGAGCTGTGCAACAATAAGGTGGTTTGTGTGTGTTTTTGTATTATTACCAGGCCCGTAACCAGGGGGGCGGCGCAGGGGTGGCCAAACTTCCCCTAAAATTTTTTTCGCCCCCTTGGAAAAATGTGTTGGACACATTTCAAAACTACTG